>Ga0157364_1000348_pt1 | contig 29130 bp, 20 predicted proteins | sample AttsexASBM2_FD_111476 | JGI IMG/M metagenome (GOLD analysis project Ga0157364, IMG submission 111476) | Fungus gardens microbial communities from leaf cutter ant in Ribeirão Preto, State of São Paulo, Brazil - Atta sexdens ASBM2 | ecosystem: Host-associated > Fungi > Mycelium > Unclassified ... | reverse complement strand
TGGGCAAGGACAAGGAAAACGAAATTACATAATTAGCGCGTTACATGACAGTGCAGCAGCTCTTCTCCGAGTGATTATCGCTCACGATCTCACTGGTGTTCCCAGTGAAGCGCTGGGTGTAATCATCAGTGCTGAGATCGGAATTGGAGATGGACGAGACCGGCATCGGGATGCCGTTCCCGTTCGCGTCTACGGAGCCGCCAGATATATGCCGATTTTGTGCCCGTTTCTTCTTCAGATCCGACAAGGATTTCACGAAAACAACGGATACGTGTATGTTGATCTTGCCATTGGTGTCAGCGTCCGTAGAGTAAATCGGCGACTGCTGTTGGCTGCCGACCAGTGGGTCAGATCCTGTTACTGCTGTCAGGCAAACACGTAAATCCAATGTGCTACTTCCTCGTCAAGCGTGCCGACTTTTCGATCGACGCGATCGCCACTTTTTCGCCCCTCCACCTCAACCCCATTTTCTATCCCTATGCGCACTGATTACAATTAAAAAAAAAGGGGGAAGGAGAAAAAAACCAAGGGTGTCAACTATGAGTTTCATGCTCCAAGCTTAACATGCTTTCAGCAACAAGCGTTTCGGAAACATTGCACCAAGAAGGATCATCATATGCACATCTGTGTGTACGTATACAGTATTGTTACTAAACGATTCAATGGTTGCGTCTTACGCAAGCAAAATCAATGAATACGGAAGAGAAAGAGATAGAGACAGAGAAAGAGGAAGAATATGACAAACACGGCTGTTACAAAGAACAAGAGTAGTGTTTAACAATTATGATATATCTGTACGTCTTCGCATTTTACTACAATGAATTTCTTTTCAACATTTGGATCTACGAATGACTGATCTAACTATACTTGTTATCGATTGTAAATACTAGTGAATGAAATACGGTATGATATCTTTATGTTTCATCTAGAGCATTGTTATCGATTGTTATCATCTAGAAAAACGTAAGCATAAAGATCCATTGGTAATATGTCCACCAATGGCTCGTCTTTGTTATATCTGATATGTTTTTCTTTTTATATACTTTTCGAATTGACTACTTCAATAATAAGAGGAGTGTGTTGTGATCCCTCATTACTTACTCCGCCACATAATACAATAGATGCAAAGTATTTATCGATTAGTAGAGAATTCATTCATCAATTTTTAATACGAATTGTGTAAAACTTGACGACAGGTATACATAAAATTCGTAGAGCTGCGATCAATCTTAAATCAATCTTAGATCATGCTTTAGGCTCAAAATCCGCCCATATTATATTACGGGCGTATTATTCGACTCCGTATTTGGTAAAATATTTACCAAAAAGTCATCTAAATATATAGGGCGATTCTTAATTACATCATATTAATATCTTTTTCATGTTTTGTGTAATCTCTCTATATAGCTTTTATGATCATGAGAGCTCATAATCAAGAATCGTTCTATATTTTCATTCTAGAAGAAATCTGCGCATGGTACAATATGTATAAAGAATGTAGAATAATATAAGTATCTGTCGATTCTACTACTTATTGTGCGTCCTACTAGCATAATATATACGGTTCTCTAAATCGATTAGGCTCCAGTTTATGTAAGAAATTACAGAAACAATTCGACATACCTATAATAAATACCACAATCCGTTTGATTATTATTCTATCTTGCGTTCAGTGGCCGCTAAGCTTTGCTAAAACGGTCCACAAAGATACGCTAAGGAAGCCAGTACATACTTAGGCCTTGCCAAAGAGATTCGATATGAATGTAAAGCGAAATGTGTACATGTATGTGTGCGTTTTAACATGAGAATAACTTCCAGAGAAAAAAATGTATCGTGTATGCAGCACACATAGATATACATTTTACGTACACCGTGAGCAAATAATAACTTTTGACATAGTGTGATATGTATGAAACGAAAAAGATAACATAATTAAATGCATTGTATAGATCATAATAATTAAAGAAATAGAAAAGTGACGTAGAAAACTAACCTCGCAATTATTCAGGAACACGCAGTAGTGAAAAAAAAGAAAAAGCTGGTAAATAATCGACAGCTAACACAATGAATTTGACAAAATACATTTATGGGATTTTGCAATTAGCAGATTACGTAGTATATAATTTATATATATTTGATCCATTAGGATTATTCCATATTACTTTCTATTAATGTATATATTATATATATAAAATTTTATTTATTATATAAAAATATAAAGATGTGCTTTTGTCAGACTTAACAAGAAACTATCCACATACTCTCAGTATGATTATATAATCATTCTATATAATAATGTCAATTATCTTCTCTTCTTTCGCCGCAATAATTTTCTATTATTTTTAATGAGTGATATGGCACATATGTGTCGAATTTATATAAAATCTTCAAGTTTCATGCTCGCGTAAATTTTCCTATGTTTTTGGCACTATGATTAATAAATGATTATGATGTACACGTATAATGCGTACAAGTATGTGCAATTCTTGAATCACATGATCGAGGTACATATTTTTGGAAGTCTCTTCGCACAAAGCTACCATTTACCACAATAGTCTACCGAAGCACAACCAATGCAAGCAAGAATACATTTGGAATGTACCTGAATCTTTATCAACATCTTCGTGAAGAAAAGACTCGTTGTCTTTTCCTTCGGGACCTTTTCGCACTGCTGAAGTTAGCGCGTTGGAATCAGTCTCGTGGTCCCCTACTTCCTGTGTACTGTTCTCCAACGGCGGTATATTAGTTGTAGGAGTGCTAACATACGTCTAGAAAAAATATCCTGCATAAATTAATATTCCTTTCATCTTAAAAGAGTAGATCTTATATATTTCTTAGGGAAAATATATAAAATACACTTTTCCAAATTTTTGTACCTGTTGTGCTTGTAACCTCAAACGAGCTTCTTCCTGGGCATCCTTTTTCGTAGTAAGGACTTTGTCTCGAATAGATGTCCGACGTACGCTTTGTGTTCGTGTGTTAATACTTTGTGATCTGCGTACCCTACGTCCTTGTGCTTCACGAAGTCGTTTACTCTCTTGTTCTGTTTTCAATTCTACTATTCTCTCTCTAATTTCCGGATCTTCACATATATCTGTAACGCATTAAAATATTAAAATACAGAGAAATTAAGCAATAATCGAAATAGATGAGATAGATCTTACCCGCGGGAGTTTCGTCGTGCTTATTCTTTGCATTTAAATCTGCTCCATTTTGCACCAATAATTCAAGTACTTCCAACTGTAACAAAAAATTGCATATAAGATGACATTTAATGTCAAAACGTTCAAAAAATTATAACCATTGCATAAAAAAGATTTGGGAAAATAGATTTACTATTTCAATCTTATATTTATAACAATCTCATTATTTATATAATTACATAAATAGAAAGATTTAAACTTACATGTCCCCAACATGCAGCTGCATGAACTGGCTGCCACTTGTCGTTGTCCTCCACATCTGTTGATACATGCTGATCAAGAAGAAATTCTACGACTCTTAAGTACCCATTTGCCGCTGCTATATGAAGCTGTAATAAAAATATCGGTAATAATATATAATTTATTAATTTGTCTTTTCTCAAATTAACAGATCTATATAAAGACGTATACATACAGGCGTAGCACCCTGATGATCTTTGTATTCAAGGTCGCCTCCTAAAGAAGCAATCTTTTGTAAATCGCGTAACATTTGAACCTCGGTTGAAGCTCTCGTTTCATCTATTAATTCTTGAGTGACTCCTCGCCTTGCCATCTCTCCTGCGTTAAAAATAATTTATGTAAGTACATCATATTATTATTTGTACTGTATGTCTTGTTCAATCAACAAAATACTAGGGATAACGCATTGATTTGATGTCAGTACGAATGATTAATAATCTGCGAATTTCGAGTTCAGTCCTCATTCTATATATTTCTCGATGTGAAATGAAGAGATTTAATTTGGTAGGAAAAATTAAAATTAAAAGTAATATTGTTTTGTAGATTAAAAAGAATAAGAATTTTAAGGATTAAACTGCTTTGAGCAAAATTAGTAAAAAGAATAAGAGTATGAAAGTAGAAGGTATCTTAATTTTCGCCATCTGGCGAGACATTACAAAATCATTAACAAAATATTAATTTAATAATCTATTACCTTCGATACAATCCAACGTTTTCTCATCTTCACAAATGTCGTATGGCATATTGCCATCTGCATTAACTGCTAATAAATTCGCACCTCTGGCAATGAGGTATTTGACTAAATGCAAGTGACCACACGTAGCAGCAGCGTGTAACGGTGTCCATTTCTCACTATCTTCCGCATTCACGTTAGCACCAAATTCAATGAGTAGCTTCATCATTTCCTCATTATCATCTATACAACACTGATGCAGTGCTGTTAAACCATCTTCGTTCGTTGAGTCAGGATTCACACCCTTCTTCAAAAGTCTTCTTACTAGAAAGAGATAAATGTTGACAATGTGGTAAGTCTCCAACATATAGATGTATACGTTCCAAACAATATATATACAAAATTTCTTACCTTCATCAATGTCGTTCCTCGCTGCAGCTTCTAACAACATAACACTATCGCTAAAGTATATATGACGTTTATTACTCGTATGCCTAGTTTGGTGTCGCAGCCATTCCTTCTCACGTTGCCTCCATACTTTTAATTGTTGAAGTCTACGATGACGTGCCAAGTGTAACCGTTCTTGCGTGGTTAGTCTTTCAACGTGTACCATCTCTGCCACTAACTCGGAGTGTTCCATTGTTATATGCTTGTAATTTTTGCAGATATATTTATCTGTTTATGCAAAAGAGAAACAAGAAAACATCACGAAATGTTAATATAACAGTTAGCATTTTATATATATATATACATAATGCTTTTTTGTACAAATGTATCAAGAGAATAAAATAATTTGTTCCAGAATAAACATACGTGTCATAAATGCTTGTCACATTTGACTTTATCAACTGTAGCATACATTAAGGTTTTTGTTTAATTAATATATTATTAACATATTTGAGAAGATAATCATAAAATTGAAAAAATAATGCAGTTTCAGTTTTATTTTTACTCCTACAAAGCCAAGGATAATTAAAAATTTTTTATTAAAAACACTGAATGTCATTCTGATGATTTTCACTTATTTCAATAACACATTTCAATAATGTAGCTTAATTGATCCCTGAATTATATCTAGAGGGAATGATGGCATATTTTATTGCAGATGTTCTCTCAAACTTATCAAGTATTTAAGTAAATATTTGCACAAATGTTCATGCCAAAAATGCTGCTAAAAAAAGTTTTTTATAAATAGTAATGAGCAATGATTTAATTTAAAACTGTCCCTTCAAAACTTTTGATTGTATTTCTAAAAATATTTCCTAAGATTAATGATTTATTTTCAGAATTTTGTATATAAAGAGATATCTTTAGACATAGAATAACAATGTAATATTTTAAAAATAAGTTATTGAAATGTTTCTATATATATATTTGCTTTGATAATGTAATGAAAATCTTTGTTAAGTATATATAGACTATATGTATCTGTGACACATCCATAATAAATTCTGTTCTTAATCTCAGATAATACACGTCATTAGATCAAGAATGTACATATTTAAACATTCTATAATCTCGGTATACAAAGTTTTACATCTCAGAAACAGTTTATAAAAAAACCGGAGGCCTAGCTGCACATAAGTCTCGATAATGTCAGTTTCTATGTAAATTAACTTTAATCTTGTTTCAACTTATTCTTCATCTTTTTCTAATTCTTAAAACTAAAGAGAAAAAGATAAAGAGTTAATTACACCGAGATTAAATTACATTGGTAAAAACAGAACAGACATAAACATCACGCTTGTCCTTCCTCAAAAGAAAGTCGCTACAATCAAACGGGAAGAAATAAATGTCGAAGTTGTTTATGGATATAGAGATTAAAACGATGTATTTTTTTTTTTAGAAAACTATTAAGATAGAGGAGCACTTGATTCTCCAATTCGAATCAATTGCACGATTTCTAAGTCAATCTAACGAGACGAAAGGTGCGTAAGAGACGTATAGAAGGATACTTGCTGATTGTAGATCAAGCCTGGCGCCTGGTTGCACGTTATTTCGCGCACAATCACCGTTGAAAGGTAGTCGGCAAAACAATATTCCGTCTCGCCGGAATTCATTTCGTACCTTCCTCCTCGTGTCACCGCGTTCACGTACGGAGGTGATCGGAAACACGGTGGAGCACGTCGTCGAGGCAGGATGGACTTGACTTCCTGCCAATTACATTCGCTCGGCTTTCGGAGTGTTTCGGAGGGCAACCGAAGCCGTTTGCGTGATCAAGGCCAGGACGCGCGGCGTATCGCGCAGGATCTCACGGGAACGTGAGAAAGGCTCCGGGTAGAAAGGGGAAGGGAGAGGTGTTTTAATTGTCGCGGGGGACAGACACGAGGATCAGCGCAATCGAGCGATGCGCCGAAAATCGAGAGAACAGTATAGAGCGCAGTTCTCTCTTATTCCTTATATATTTAAATCTCTTTTTTTACTTACGTTAAACGCGTGGCTCGACACGCGGTAGTTGCGGTGGTTGCGGTGCGTATGATCCGCTTTCCTAATTCCTTCTCCCCCTTATTTCCTTGGCGATCTCGATTCGATCGCTCCAGCGCAATGTAACGAGCGACGACGAGGACGAGGCGGTCGGACCGAGGACTCGGACTCGAACTCGGACGCACAGCGGTGACAGCGGGGCGATTCATTCACGTCGCGCTTCGCGCCTACCGCGATGTAATACTGTAATCTACGACATAATCCGCGAGCGAGCGTGCGCGTTAACGTCGTCTCCGGTCTCGCGGAATAAGATACTGTGATCACTGTGTGGCCGGTGGTCAGAAAATACGCTCGCCTCGCGCGCGTAACGCGTTCCCCCGTGCCTGCCAGCGCGTGCAGCCGCGGAAACGTCTACCTGTCGGTCGCCATTTTTAAACTACCTGCGAGAGATCGCGCCCGCGCACGCCTCGCCTCACCTGTTTCGGTCCTCGGCTAGTCTCGCCTGGCCTCGCCACGCGCTGCCCTTCACCACCCTTCACCCGAGGAGGATCGAGCGACCACGAGCGACTGGTCTCGCCGGACTCGTGGTAGTCGCGGCTCGCTTCAGCTCGCTCGAATCGTCAGCGAATGAACGAGATGAAGGCGCTTGGCGCATGCTCGCCAGTCACCGGCGATCGGCGAACACCAACGCGCGCCGCGGTGCCGATCGGCTCAATACTCACGGCAATCACGGCTGCGCCACTTCCACCTCGCCCGTGGAATAACGTTATTGCGTAACCGTTTTGCGTTATGCGCCAGCTGGTCGATAAGCGGGGAGTCCTCTCGATGCTCTCACATCGTTTGGAATTTTCGGTCCGGACGAACTGATCGACGAAGCGTGAGTCTGCCGCGCTCCGCTGATTTTCAAATTGACTTAAATTCTTAGGCGCCGTACTTTGAGTCCGGATTACATTACTGATTACGCATTCGGCATTCGAGATTACGGATTATGAATTACCATTTCGACAAATGTAGATTAACTTGAATCTCGAATTAATCTACTCTTTATCTTTTTCTGATTTTTAGAAACAGAAAAAGATAGGTAAAAAAATATTAAATCGAGATTAAAGTTGATTTATATTGGTAGAAATGGAGATTATATTAGAAATTAAAAATTCGACTAGTCAGATAATTTTAATTCATACAATCTCGAATGCCTAATGTGGTACAAGCTTGAAGTCGTTTTTTTTTATCACTCACATATACATTTTTTTAATTACGTACGTATGACAAATGTTTTCCTGTTATGAGAAATTATCTGTCACATGTGTATGATATCAACATTGCAGAAATGTATTGTCATATCTGTGTGCAGATAATGCGATAGTCCCTTTTTTTCTCGCAACTACATTCCCATATAAAACACAATGAATCAAATGGGATTTAAATCGTATTAAAAACATTTAATTCTTCATTAAATTTTCATTACGTAATTTTAATTAGTACCATAAACTTGATTAGTATAACATGAAAAAGTAAGAAAGTTTTAATTAATTAGTCATATATATCAACACATATCAAATAGATAGTAATACGTATCAAACATTTCTCTCAGTGTAGTTAGATTGAAATAAAAATTAAATTACACTGATAGAAACGGGTATTAAACACACATTTTTACATCAATCTGTGAAGGACATCTTTAATGTGCATTACGTCGGAATGTTAAGAATGACAATGCCGACTGAGAGACGTGCATTAATTACATAACTGTTTCGCGATTCAAGTTTCGCAATGAAATCCATGTATTCCAAATCGAGGTGTGTGTTAATAAAAACAAAATACAAATCTTTTTTTCATTTCTATAAATTAAGATCGATTCGTACGTTTGAAGTCTTGAAGACGTGCGCCCTCATCATCGATCATGCGCGTGCTCAGATGACTCATCCGCGAATTTACCGTCATTCCTGGTCGTGACATCGTACGATTGCGCTCGATATTTGCCTCATCGTTGCATAGAAAAGTGATCTTGATCGCGGTCGCGAGCAGATAAGAACGAATCTTATCATTCGGCGACGGCGACGGCGGCGACGGCACGGTACCGTTTACCACCGGTTCTCCATTCGCAGTGCCACGTCATGCTGCGAACGACGACCTTGGACGTCGCCTCCCGCCGAGCTTGATCAACTTTGTCTAATCTCGTCGACGTGACGTTGTCAACATCCGGAATCCGGACATTCCGGACGTCCACGTGCATTGTTTACCGATATGGAAGGACGCGGTGGTGGCGCCGGCAGTGGAGCGCATCTCGCGGTTATTGCTGGCATTTTTGCGACCAGTGGTAGTCTTCTCGGCAAGCTCGCCGGTGGCGCTGATGCATCGTCATTGGTGAGTTGGCGGCCGATTCGAATCGTCGGTGAACAGGGCGAAATATGTAATTTTATGAGTCTTCTTTTTACTTTTCTTTTCTTTTTTTTTGAGAAAGATCCGGAGACGCTGAGTAGATACGTTCCATCATAGAGCGCAAAATTTTAATAGGCAGCGCTACTATTATAAATATAAAGCTCTTTTGATATTTTAAATGAATTAGCTAAAAGTGATTTTCTGGAAATCTTTTCAAATTTAACAATAGAGCGTTACAGATCTTATTAACTGTACCAACTGTCTGTGGCAACTCTGCAGGGGCATCTTTTTCAAAATTAAAAATAATAAAGAATTATCTGGGAAATACAATGACACAGACGCGGTCCTGCAATTTAGCTATGATATCAATTGAAAAAGAATTGGTGAACAGTTTTGATTATGTAATCGATCTTAACAGTCCTAACGATTGAAGACATAATCAGAATATTTTTCATAAACTAAAGCCAGAAAATGTAATATGTTGCATTAAGCGTCAAATATATTATTAAAAAAAATATGAAATTTATTGTATTCGTATTCCTGTATTGCAAATTAGTGGAAATTCCTTTTTTTTTAGTTAGCTAAATTTTGTAAATAAAAATCCGCAGTCTATGTAGGCAGTTTGATAAATCAGTGACTTTTTAGGAAGAGACTATGGCTGTGGTCAAAGTCTCACTACAAATGCTTTGAAGCATTTGATGGACCAATTAGAAGAAAAAATTTTATAAACTGACCAGTTAAAAAATGCTTCAAAGCGTTTGCAGCATAGCGTTGACTGTGGCCTATGTTGAAAAATAAAACGAATTTTAGAGATAGTTATCGCTTTGAGCGTCGAGTGGCTTACCTCTCAGTACGATTGACTCGCAATTTGTAGATCCGGTGGATTCGATCTCACTTGCACCCACATACACAATTTTTCGCATTAAGGAGCCGAAAATAACTACTTCATCTGGTGATTATGAGATTTTTGATTATCAGTGCCAATTGCCATTGGCAGAGGATTCGTGGTTCAGAGACTTAACAATTCTTGTGATGGGGCGCAAATTCCAGCATAGTTCTAATAAATAAAGGCGATCGTAATGCCTCCGTATATATTCACTAAAATATGTATTATGTATAGATCTTTCCAAGTCACGATAATAATATCACTGGACATATATGGACGTTATTACGACCATTTTTGGCCTATGTTGAAATTTTTTTTGTGTCTCATCACAAGGATTGCTAAATTTCTGAAGCACCAATCCTCTGCCAATGGCAATGAATCGAACGGCGCTGGTGATCTCATAATTATCAGATGGAATCATTTTCAGCTCCTTAATGTGAAAAATCGCGTATGCAGGTGCGATCGAACTCGGATCTATTGCAAGATCGCACTGAACGGTAATTCGATGCTCAAAGTGATAAATATCTTAAAATTCGTTTTATTTTTCAATATAATCTACTTTTAAAAAATCTCTGATTTATTAAACTGGTGGATTTTTTAGATTGCAGATTTTTTATTTACAAAATTTAGTTTTTAGAAGAAAAAATTAATGGTTAAGAGCAAGGTTTTTTGGGTAACGCTAAATTAAAAAGTTAAAAGTTAAATTAAAAAGTTAAAAAATGAATTAATTTTAACTTCATTTAGTTACATTTTAGACTCTTCACTTTTTAACTTTACATAATTATATTTTAACTTTTACAGTAACTTTTAACTTTTAATTTAGTTATTTAAAAGTTAACATCGGGATTGGATAATTGGCGTTATACAGATCCCTATTCTTTATAATATATTCGTGGATTATAATATATTCGTGTTCGTCAGAGATTTATTTTTCTAATTTTAAATAAATTTTAAATATTTCATTTAAAGAAAAAGTCTGAAAGCGATCGTCATGATCTAAAATCATGATTTTCTCGAAAAATATGCAGAAGTGCAATTTACTGTTTTATAAGGATTATTTTTTGGTATTCTAGAATAATCACGTAAAAGCTGATCAAAATTCATGAAATACATATGTGTATCTCTCGTTGTTAGTTAAAAAAAGTTAACTTTTTACCTTAGTTTTTTAATTTAGTTAAAAGAAAAATTAACTTGAAATCATGAAATAAAACAAATTTAACTTTTAACTTTTTAATTACTTTTTTCATTAACTTAATTTTTTTTAATTCAATTAATGCCACTATTGATTAACTTTTATCTTAACTTAATTAAAAAAAAATTAACTTACCAACCCTGGTTAAAGGATTTAGAATATTTTTAATTTGTACAACGTGTTTATAGCAATGCGTACCAATACTTTTTCTATGCGAAGTATTATATAATAAGAATATTTAAAAAAAAATTCACCGAGAAATGTTTAACGCAAATGAACGAAGAAGGCCATTCTTCATCAAAATAGATCTTAATTGATATAAATATAACGATATGTTTGTTTAAACTGGAAATTGTAAAATTCACATAAAAGTGTCACTAGGTAGCAAGATCATTTTCATCAAATATCACTTTTTTCATTTATTTGTATTGATAATAATAAGAAATGTATTTTTATATACATAAAACTGTTTTAACTATTTTGTGTGTGTGTGTGTGTGTGTGTGTGTGTGTGTGTGTGTGTGTGTGTGTGTGTGTTGTAATAATAACTTTAATAACTTTGTGTGCATTTACAAATTGGACAATATTTGAACAATATTTAAACAATATTTGAAAAGGAAACAAGAAAAAAATACATGCATCTAAATTGATAAATAAGTGAAAATGACGAGTTAACAGTAAGAAATTAAAAATAGATCAAACGTTAGAAGTTTAACACTAAAACTAATAATAAAAAGTTAAAATGTAAAGATATAAAATATAATGTTCACATGTTTACTTTCTTTTTGCGGTAGTCATCATTGTTTCTAAAAGGAGTACTTCTCATCTTCATGATCGTGTGCAACACCATAGGATGTACGTTTTTTGTCAAAGCGCTTCATGCTAGCGGATCTTCTTTGCCGATAACGATCGCCAGTGCAGCCACGAACTATATTTGTTCGGTGAGTTGTTAAATCTTATAATTAATCTCATAAATAATATTTTTAGATAACACGGTTTAACGCGATCTCCCTCTCGTGAGATTTTAATCTCAGGTTAAATTCTTCAATGAACTTAAACTTGATTAACGAAAATCCCCTGGCATCAGTAATTATTTTGAAGTAATAAGTAAAGAAAAAAAACTTTTTGAAAATTAAACTTTAGGAGACTTCACACAAATGTCATGATTAATATAGTTAATAATTACTCAATTGAAGTTTCAAAGAATTTTATCCCAATTTTAATTCGCAATCATTATAATGACATATAATGAAATTATAAAGAAAAAAGAAAAAAATTATATCATTGATATAACTTTTTTCTTTATAATTTTAGCTAACTTTGCATAAAAAAAAAAGTTCGACTTTAAATTTGAAAACTTGTCATTGAAAGAGATACAATAATTTTTATTTAGAAAACCGTAAATCAATGATATAATAATAATATTCTTAAATTTTAATAGAATTCTATTTCAACGAAATTTTAATTTTCGTGATTTATAAAAATACTGAAATTGAAAATTAGAAAGTTACTGTAACCTGCCTTTTTGTAAAGAAAAAGTCTTCTTCAAATTGGAAAATCCATCACCAATGAAATTAAAGTCGCGACAGAACGATCATCCATCGTATTTATCACAGAAAGAAATGAGATCGCCGTGAAACATCTGGCAAGATATATTTTCGAGAAAGTTTTAACATTGGTAATGGAATAAAATGAAGTAGGGAAATAATCTGCCGAAGGACATTTGTCGGTAGCAATTATTTGTCTATAGCCGGTGGTCTGATATACTTCCGAGAGTCGGTTCGCAAAGAGTGAAAGTTGTTTCGCAAACTAGACGCAATTCCACGAGTGTGTACAATGCGGTCATAGCAATTATATGTGCACAGGTACATGGCGATTGAACGAGAATTGTATGATATGATACACGCTATTGAAATGCAATCTCGATAATAGTATATTACACACTGGGAAATTACGCACTGCGCCAGAATTATTAATAAAATAATAGAAATAATGACGTTTACATATCATTTCGCGAATATTTCTATTCTTTCCTTTTCTAAACGTGAAATATTAGCAAGATTTTGTCTCATTAGTTTATTAAGTAAAAATGATCAGAAATATAATCGTTTTACACGTCACGACAGAATTCTTTTGTAATTCTCCGTGAAAATTGATTTAATTCGTTCGCGCGATAACTATAAGTAAAACGACATGTATATATATCGATTACGTCGGCATGAAATTAAGTATTTATGAAATTAAGTTTGGGTTTGCGAGGATATACATAGATGCGCTTTTAAACTTAAGAACGTCATCAATTGGTGAATCTCAAGAAATAAAAATGAAGTTATATCCATACCTATAGTTTGTCCTATATATTATCTTATATGAAACACGGCTTGCTGATCACATTGAGTTCCAATATTTTATATTTCTTTCATAGGTAATTTTTAAGTGCGAAAACAAGAAGACTTTCTTTTTGCATGAATCTATAATTCGGTGCAATAGTAATAATAAAAAAAATTTGGCCAAAATTAGTGAAAAACATAGGTATATAACATTTTCAATGTTTTTTATAATTTATATCTGCCACGTTTTTTACACTTATTTTTTTTTCATTTATACTCGTGAAAGTTGAAATTTAAGTGTATTTTTTCAAGCACAGTTTAATTGTGATTTTAATATTTTTACAATTAAATCATAATTTAATTGTAAAAATATTAAAAATCCCGATCATATTATGAAATGCTAATTTTATAAATATCCTTCTCGAAGGCGTTCGTAGGCTACATCGTATTTGCTGAATCCACCTCATTGACCTGGTGGTGCGGAACTTCCTTGGTACTTCTCGGCTTGATGTTGATCTGCAATGTTCCCGCTGAAAAAAGCGCATCCGCCATTGAGGAAAAATTGAAACATCAATAGCTGACGATGGACACTTTTATATTCTGAGCAAAAGCGATGATGTCACAACGGTACGATTATTTCCATTTTTGTATTATTGACATCGACAGATATATTTATTATGTCTTTACGTCGGAAATACATTGTATTATTTATGAAGGATAAAAATGAATTTCAATGTATAAAATGAAGGTATCAAAGAGTAGGTAGATAGATTATTATTTGTTACGGATGTTATTAAGTATTATATTTATATGTATGAAGCAGAGTTATATATTCTTATTGCAAATAAAATATTCTATGTTTCTATTTTTTCTATATAGCAATTTTTTGTAATAAATAGCAGTTATAATTTTGAAGTGTATCGACGTAATTGCTCGAACACACAAGGTGACGTACTACAATGTGCATGTATATACACGTAATGTATTATTAGATCGATCATCAAACGCAGCAAATTATTATATGCGAAATTCATTCGGGATAAAAATAATCAGGCTTAAAGAGAATTGTTTTGCATTCTCCTCCTATTCTAAAAATTATTTCAAAAACATCTTGAAAATCTCGAGAATAAAACGCGAGAATATGATAAATTATTTTTTACAGCAGTATAAGAAAAATATAAATTTTAGATTTCTTAAAATATTCGCTTTATGAGATCGACCTATTTTTTGTATTTCTGTATGCGGATTGGATAGATTTTACGTCGAGTTTAAAATGAAATTTCGAAAATCCACATCAAGCTGCATCTATTTTAGCGAAGTGGATATTTATGTCTACAATAACGATGAGTGAAATGACGATGACGAGGAATAGACGACGAGATGAATATTTCTTCTGTTCCTTTTTTAAATCATGCTAACATGATGCCTTTCCCCGTTCGAGCCGTCAAGTATAATGTTTCACATTGACGCATTAACGAGGTGAAATTAGCGTGTACAGCAAATTATACATCGTTATTATTACGTTACGCCCATGGTGGCGGTCTCGACATCGATATAACGCGTAATGAAGATGGAGATGTATTTATGTCCCGGGATGTAAATATATTTACTACGAATATACGGCGAATGAATATATACGGCAACTGATAGCGGGCTATAACCGGACGCTGGGCCAATCGATCCCTGTTGACATTAATTCGCCCGCGGGTATCGAGATAGTTATCAGAATGATATCACACGCGCACATCAATTTCAACGCAAAATTGAGACCCATTGGCTTTTTCGTGTGCAACATGGTCTCATTGTCGTGATTTCCAACATTCTCTTCGGAATTATGTTGGAACAAGTGAATATTGCATTTTATCATCATTAGCAAACATAGGATAAATATCGAATAAATATCAGGTAAAAGGAAACAAATATTGGTTTATATATCAAATAAGAGAATACGTTATTATGGATGAAAACGTTATTATTGTAATTGCAATTATATAAATATGAGAAAATTATAAAAGGAGAAATTACATTATCTTATTTAATGGAAATGCTTGAAATATTTCTCGCTTTCAACGCCATCTCCTCGCTTTTTCAAGATGCACTACTAGCAGCGGGAAGAATGCGTTTCGATAGGATATGTGAGCTCATTCAGGATTGCGTCGTACTCTATACAAGTATACACACCGATGTTCGGCCACGACGCAAGCGTAGCCCAGTAGCCCGTTGTGCGAGTTCTATTACACTAGATTTCTCGTTTGTAGGGCAGGGTCGAGGGACGGGAGGGAAAGAACGGGAGTTAGGGAGTGAGAACGGCCTTTATCGAGCGGCTTCTGCGCGAGCTCGTTCCAACGCTAACGCCGTCGTTCTCGACGTTTTCACCCCCAGGGGCGGATTACCCCCTCCGATACGTCGCCGGTAACTTCACGGAACGCGTAACTGCTGTCTCCTAGTTTAGAAGACATCGTGAGGAGTTTCAGCCCTTGTTGGTTAGACAAAGAAGTCGTTAATCTTTCAGTGAAGAAACTCTCTCATTTAAGACCTCCTTAAGTGGAGATCTACTTCTTAATTAAAGATTTCCGACTCACAATGAGATTGTAAATACTGCCGTTTATTTAAGATCTGGTCAGATCCGGTAAAGATTGTGTTACTTTCATAAATTCCAGAAAATCCTCACGAGTCTCTCCGACATCAGACTCTCCGTCGAGATAAAGCCTCTTCATCTCGAGCTAGGATCCGAACTGTCTCAATTCGGTCCTGCCGATCCCCACCGCGTTTCGCACGTTCTACCCCTTCCCATTCCGTCGCGACAAATCTGTTACGAGATTTCCACCTTCATCCTCGCCCACCTCATGGCAATGAATTTGAACGGGACGCAGATTCCCGCGGACAGGGTGAAAACGACGACGTCGGGCATTCGTGGCATCTGCGTCGATTCCTACATAAAAGAAAGAGAAAGGAGAAAGGGTGAGAAAGAGTGATATATGATTTTCCTTGCTTCTTGTTACGGCCGCGGATCTAGACGCTCGTATCTCCACTTTGTGGTATCCGATGCAGCGGGTGAGAATAGCTTCTTAAAAGAATGATCCGATATATCCTTTCTCGCTACCGAAACATCGGATTGATCTGACCTGACGGGCCAGACGTTGTTCAGTCCACTGCAATCGATCGCAATAGTGCTTCGAATACAAGAGCTCAAGGTGCGCGACCTCCGCGAGTGTGCAACTACTCGTCCTGCGACGATTTATCTCGTTTATCCATTACTTGTCTAATTCCGAAGTCTGGTGTTTCCAGAAGGTACCTCAGGTGTCAGGTGCGAAATCCTGTCTCAGGACGAGCTGTGCCTTGTCGGAACTGGCGAAACGCGCATTCGAGGCAAGCTGTTCGCGCGCAGTGGTAGGATCTACCCCACTATCCTGCACGTTACTCCAGCCGCTGTTCCGCTGTGTTCCGCCATCCTCCCTCATTCCTTCTTCGTCGCAGTCCAGTTTCCCCCACTTTGCGTGCACCCCGCCTTTCTCTCTCTCTCTCTCTCTCTCTCTCTCTCTCTCTTTCTCTCTCTGTTTCTCTTTTCCTCTCTCTTTTTCTCTACTCTTTTCTCACCCCTCACTGTTCGCCACTAGGAAAACCCTCGCATCTGCTCTTCACACATGTTTGTTCCTCACTGAGAGCGGGGCAGTTTTCGTACGACGCGCCCTTCCGTCGAGTCGCCGAGAAAGAGAGAAAAAAAGAGAGAGAGAAAGAGTGGGGAAGGAATAAGAGAGGGAGATAGGAATGCACACAAATTGCGGTGCAATCTACTGCAATGGTGTGTGACAGACGAGGCTGAAAGTGTAACCAAACGATGGAATTAAAGAGGCGCAATCTACCACGATCGTCCGCCTCGGGAATTCCTTCTCGTAGAAGCAGTTGAGCGAAGTGCAAATGCTTTCTCGTTCATACCATCTGATCTCAGAGATAGAAAGAGAGAGAGAGAGAGAGAGAGAGAGAGAGAGAATGAGATAGATGAAAAGAAGGAGAAAGAGAGAGAGCGAGAGAGAGAGAGAGAGATAACTCCCGCGAGTGCAACGAACTAATCCACGATAACGCAGAGCAATTTCTCCCAAAGGGATTCTCCCCGGCATCTTTTTCTTGCGATATCAGTGTGAAACGTGAATTGTGCAGGTGCGTCTCAATGCTTTTTCATCTTTTCTCTTTTCGGAGATTGCCCTTTGGACAGATGCGTTCCTTGACCAAGTGTTCATTCATCGCGGATGATGAAATTATTAATCTTCATAGCTGCTTTGTTATTATGTACGTAAATAAGTATTCTAATATCGTCGTTCTCACATTAAAGCATTCGTTTCGATTCTTTGAGAGAAATATCAGCGAACTAGATGCGAATTTGCTACATCATTTATAATACGTACAGCTTTTAGCTTGATTACAGGCTAATTGCAATATGCGCTTTATACGAGATCAAAGATTGAGATCAAAGGAAATTCAACAGCTGATCTAGATAGAATTGACGAGAGAATTTTATGATACGCGTCACGTTGACACGTTCCTATTTTAATGAATTAAATTTATGCAATTGATTTGCACAAGAAAAAAAGCTTCCCATAAAAACTTTTCGAATAACAATATCCGCCGATTGGATGGATACCATTGGTTTTTGCACTTTTTTGTTAGATTTACTGGCCACACAAATCGGCTCGCAGTTTTATTTTAAGAGTAGGTCAACATCACAGGATGCGCTGCACTTTCGCATGCAATTGCATTTGAATCTGAATAGCAAATTGATAACTTTTATATAGTAATAAAATAGCGGCATTCTCAGTTGCGAATATAAAATAAATCTGGATAATATCGAATATCCTGAAGGTTATTCGTACTTGTGTTAGTGATTATAATACCGATGCTTCGTTTTACGAAATGAAGATACTCTCTTTAAAATAAATTACGTTTTATATATGTAGATTATTATTAAATCAGATTGATAACAGAATTTTATAGGCGTCGACTGTAATTACAATAAATCAAAATTTTACATATTTATTGTACTTATTTATTTTTACATATTTATTATACCTATTTATTATGTAAATCTCTCTCTATACTTACAGATTTATGAACCGAATGCCAATGTAATACTGATATGATTAAATGAACCGATGAAAGATTAAATAACATAGATAAATAATGAAAAATTATCTTTCCGGTATTGCAATTGCATAGTTATTCTCTTTATCTTCTCTGTATTACGATAAAATGTTAAACTACTATGACCAATTCATTTTTGAGGCAAAAGTTTTAATGCGAATAAAATAATATTTTTGAAATAAAAATAATATTTCTTTAAACTTTTCAGTTTTTAATTTTCAAATATTAAATTAACAGCTGTTAATAATTTTATCAATTCAAGAGTTGTTTAAAAAAGACAAAAACAATTTGATATTTAATATTATGTTATATTAATTGTGATATTTAATATTATGTTATATTTTACATTTAAAAAAGAGCTGTTAAGTTTTAATATATATTATATTAAAAAAAAATTATTAGGTTTTAATAAAAATAAACGTTTTTAAAACATGATTTTTTTCTATCTTGAAATTTGTATATAGTTTCCAAAATCTTATTTTAAGAAATTCTTTAACATTCAAGTTCCTCCTGTACTTTTTAACTAAAACTACTTATGTCCTGATCATGCGCCTTTAAAACAAACTCATAATATAGTGATAATTCATACTAATTCACTTATTAATTAGCGATGTGATATTAATTACGAAGTCGTCGTAAAGAGTCCGTGAATTGTCGTTGCAATTAATATAACTTTCAGCTACATCAATCAACTTTTTTCTTGGCGGTCGACCAAATTAATTAATTCAAATAAGGAAAGCGAAATTTCTTCATCTTCGTCGTATCGCAATTACATATTTTATTACGTTCTACAATTTTCATCGAAAATAAACAATTGCGAGTAAATAAAGCGTTTCGCGTGTTTTATTCATTTAATGTGTCTCGCCTTGGCGAACGAAATCAGAACGCTTGCTGCATCGTAAAGTGTGTTTTGCCGTTATGTAGCAAAATATGTCGTGTCAGCATCAAACCAATATATTGGGCTAGAATTTACATAAACGCATGCAGCCTTGTGCTTCTGTCATATCCGAGTGCAAGCAAAACACGTCTATTCCTATGCGCCACTTTGGCCAACGGAAACGCTATTTTTCTGCCAAGAAATATTTCGACTTGGTGTCCTTGACAGTGAACAGAATTTTCTCTGTGCGATCAATCGCACTATCTACTTGAATTAAATATTGTACGGAGAAATTTGTTCGTTGAAGGCTAAATCTCGGACACCATTATATGCACACCTGACTATATTACTGGTAAAGTGGGTTAACATACTTTCAGGTCCTTATAATCCATCTTATTGATCTTAAAGTAATCGATAAACTCGCGTTCCCTATCCATTTTCTGAAATAATGCCAGCAGTTTTTAACAAGGATTTCGGTTGCCATTTATAACAACTCTTCGCGAATATTCGCTATTTCTATTCTACGATGACGTAGCTGCTTTCGACGCATATAATTTAAAGGCGCGTCATTGTTCATTCGAGAAATCTCGATTTGCCTGTTTTTAAGACGAGATCACGCGACATACGTCAGAAACGCGGCAACGACAATTTATCAATAACTTGTCCCACTTTCTTGAAAGAATAAGCGCACGTTTCCTCTTTCGAACAAGGCAATCGTGCTTCATGTATCGCTAATCGATACTCAAGACAAATTCCTTCTATCATTATTTTCGCTGCGCCAGCCATGTATATCATCTTTGAGAAAGTTTTTCAACCAATATTTTTTTTCTCTTGCAGGGCGTCACTATCGTAGCAGGTAACTTCTTAAAGACGATTCTATTTTTCACACAACACACCGCTCTGTATTGAAAAGTTGATCGCTTCCACTCGCGCGCCGAAGATCTGCTTAAGACGCGGCCCCTTTCCGTTTTTCCCATGGCCGTCCGAGGCCAGACGAGAATGAATTCGCATGTAAACGATATCTTCCCCGTTGGGACGACCATACAGGAGTTCGATAAAGAGTCCGCAAAAAGCAAGACGTGAATATAAATGCGCGTTCGCGCTTTGAGAATCAGAACGTACGTGCTTTTCTTTTCTGAAATGCAGTCTTACGTTACGTAGGCAAATGCAGCTATCGAGAGGCACGATTGCAAAAGCGATAAGCGAGGCTCTCCAAATGCAGAAGAAAATTCAGAATAACGTCATGCATGATAATGTTAGCGAGCTGGAATAAATCACCAACGATTACCGACGTGCTAGGATAATAAATTATCAAGGCGACAGATAAAAACAGAAACAGGGGGGGGGGGAGGGAGAGGGAGAGGGAGAGAGAGAGGGAGGGAGGGGGGAAGAGAAATGAGTGAGGAGAAAGAAGAGAAAAAGAAGAAAAAAAGAACAAAAAAAGAAAGGAAGAAAAAAAAAAAAAAGAAAAGGAGAAAGAAAAAAAGGAAAAGGGGGGGGGGGAGAGAGAGAGAGAGAGAGAGAGAGAGAGAGAGAGAGAGGAACTGATAATATTGCGAATGCCGAAAGAAAAAAATCGATCGAGTTGAGAGTCACGTGGTTCACGCAATTTCGCGCTGCGTACCGTCGATGATACGAGCAGATACGTGACGATTTGACAGACTCGATCGCGATACATTGAGGATGTTGCTTGACAAATTGTATCTCCACCTTGCCGATGGAAATCGAATCGGATCGTCAAGAAATAAACTCAAGAGACTGAGGATGACTGCAGCCGAACGAGGACTTGTGCACGACTCGCGTTTTTAAATAACAGTAATATTATAAGAACGCGCCCGACATCGCGCCGGCATCATGGGGAATGGCATGAACAAGGTGAGAAATTGCTTTATCAAGAAAGCTTACTTTCAGATCGATACTTGGGCTTTTAGCTGAAAGAGAAGGGAACGAATGCATTTTTCATACCGGTAGAAATGTAGATCAGGATTCAAGAAATTCTCTTCTATTCAAGAATAGTCTCTAGAACGAAATTGTATAGGACGTCTCAGTTCTCGCGAAACATATTAAATATTTATCGCTTTGGATTATTTTTTTTGATGGATATAAATTCTAAAACGGGATCGAAACGTTTGATATTCAATTTGCATTTATTTAGCGAGTCTTGTATAATTTATTTGATAATGTTGCATTCTCTTTCCTTCTCATTTTCAGTTATCAATATTTCTTATTATCTATTATATGAAATATTTGAGAGCTTTTATCGTGGACGCACGAGGCGTTTTAAAATATTCGCTTTTGCTTCTGTCGTCTCAACTATTCATTCTATCGTCTTCTTTAGCCTATTGATAGACAGCAATTAATTGGCTACTTCATACAAAAGATTTAAGTATACAAGCGTCTAAAGAAACTTGTCTTAAAAATTTAATGATTCTGAACAAAATGAAAGAAATCAAAGGACACTGTGAAGATTCAACTAATTTTTTGTTCTATTAATAATTCCATTTAAAATCTTTCAAAGTGACTTTTTTCTTTACAAAGAATTAATTATATGTTTGTTATCGCTCTGGATTGCAGATATCCGGTGGCTATTAAACAATAGCCACCGGATTTTTATTAAACGCATCTTTTTTTTCTCGGAGCAACAAGGGATGAGGTTTTCTTTTTATGGAGTGACTAGAAGTTCCATTCTGATCGAAGGATTGACTTCACGTCTTTATTACTTACTGGACAACTTATTTAAACGCGTTTCAATATAACGACTTACTAGCGTTGTCGTAACCGTGAGCTTAACGACCGACATAATATGCTTGATAATAATAAAATTTTACGTCCGGTAACGGACGCGATCATACGGTTCATAATCGCGAAACGGAAGTACGAGAAATAAACCTGACAGAAATGTTGCGAAGAGATGAATCATTTACGCTAATCCCCTTTGATTACGATTGATTTATAAAATACGATAGAATCATTAAATAAATGATGAGTCGATAATTTAACTTACACGTTGCAACTTTTAATGCATATTTCATCATCAAGTCACTTTATAGAATTTTATCTTACTTTGATATAAATTGTCTGCGTATTACTAAACGTAATAGACTTCAATAATTCGTTTGATTGAAGATATTGAATAGAGAATATTTTTTATATAAGAACTTTATTTTAAAATAAAATTATACAGTTACAATTTTTGACAATGACGCAATATAGAATTTTGTGAAACAAAACAAAAGAAAACGAATTAGAATAATATGTAATGTTTCTAATCGGTAATTAATTTCAATTTTATTTTTTTCCACTATAAAATGTTCAATTATTTCTATTATCTACACTGACAATAAATTAAACTATTTAAAACGAAATATAACCACGTAACATATTTTCTTTGAAACGTCTTGCTTGATAGTGTCCAAGTTTCTTTTATAATTTTATAAATTATAGCATTTCCAAATATATATATATATATTTTACACACAAACAATATTTCACGTTCATACATTTGAGATATCGAGAAGTACATAGACCGTGATTACCTCGTTGCGATTATCTCATTTTAATCCATGATTGGTCGATGATCTACGTTCTCCAGCGAATTCGATGTCGCCATTCGTGAAGCTCTCATATTCCAGAGATTATCTTGAAAAAATTCCTGATCGAGTATGTCGATAATGTTCATTTTTTTCTTCCTTTTCCTTCTACATTTTTTTATGCATTTGATTTTGTATCATTTATGAGAGTTTCGATTGGTCTCGCGAGTTGCGTTTCTCACAGCTTCCGCGATCGTCATCGCGTTAATCGTTAACGGGACAACGTTGGAAATTGTAAAGGCAATATCCGTGAAATGCTGCGATGTCGTTGAAGTTTCCATTGTTGATTCCGATATATGATTTAGAGTACTCGCAGAGTCATTCCTGTCACTTTTGATGCCAATGGAAATAAATAGATTCTTTACGATAGATAATCCTTTCAATTCTCTTGGTGTTTTGCTTTTCAGCAACGACGATTTTGTATTTTTTCGACACCTGCATTTCTTTTTTCGTTTATGATGTATCACTGAAGGTTCAATGATATTCTCGGCCACTTGTTTCAACTTTAATATTCGATGTCTGATTCTTTCAATCTCGCCCGACTTCAAAATCACATCCTCGATATAGTTCGATGAAGAACGAAGTTGGGACACCGGAAGTGACAAGACGGATGACGTCAAGTTCGGAATGTTTCTCGGAGAACGTACGAGGAGGGTTTCGATGTCACTGACTGGATGATAGGTAGATCGCGATCGATTTCCCGATGTTATCTGCACACCGCAGAGAATTGCACAAACATACCCGACCACCACTGATCGGAATCGCATTTTCATCGCCAACAATACAAGCTGCACGACAATTTGTTTAATATTATTTTTATTATTATTCATTCTTTTTACGAATGTGTTGCCCTCCTTTTTTCTACGTTTATGTTTTTCTCCTCTCTTTATTCCTGATCGATCGATGGCGAAACTGCGATGTGGTCTCGTCGATTCGGTTGTTCTTTCTCATCTAAAATCAATGCACGTGGAGGAGCGGAGAAGGGAGCAGATTCAGCGATACAGTACGGGGGGAGATGAAGGAGGGTAATCACCACGCGATAAAAAAGTTCGAATGAAATTAAATCGCCGGGGAACTGAGACTAACGACCTGCGTCGGATTCAAAGAATGGATGTTTTAGTAATAGTTTATTGCGACGAGAAAATAAATGTCACACACATGAACGTTGTTGAAGAGATTGCTGTAACAGATTGCTTTTCTGGACGTCTTAATTTGCCTATCGCTCATCGCGTTAACTTCTCGAACTCATTTATATGGAAGAAAAGAAGACAATTCTTCGATGTAAAATCGAACTGGCGATTAAAATTAAACCAATATCGATCAAACAACCATGGAAAGAGAAAAACGATAGAGTTTAAACTAATGTATGCCTTCAGTTGTAGCTTAAACACTACTCTTCAAAATTCAATATTTGCAACAGTAAGCTAATCTAAGATTACAACGCCGTTGACGGCCATCACAAATTCATCACGCAGGTTTGCTTTTTTCTCCTTCGGTCTGACCTGGATTTCTTAGTCGTCTAATCTTAAGTAATCTTTCGTCAAATAGACGTCGAAAGAGGCTCGATATTTTAAATTAGGGCTGCCAAAAAGGGAAAGATAAGAATATTTTAAGAGTGACAAATAAAAATGATTTATTGTTAATTAAAGTCACAGTTGAGGAAGTGCGCTTTATAATGTTTTAAATTATGAGTTAATTTTAATTATGAATTAATTGATGATTATGAAGTCCTTGATTATGGAGTATCTAATATTAAATATTAAGTATAATTAAGATTCGCCTCGTAATTTTCTCGCGCTTTCTTTTGCAGGTGCTTCCTGGTCTTTACGTAGGTAATTATCAGGATAGCAAGGACGCCGATCAGTTGGAGCGTTTCGAAATCACGCATATTCTGGCTATTCACGACACAGCTCGTCGTTTGCATTCCGTAAGTACAAATAATATGCGTATTTTAGAATGAATAATCGAATAATAGCGAAAGGATAGATTAGAAATATTTATATTCTCTATAAAAATACAATTATACTATATTTCGGTTGCGTTTCAGGACAAGCATTATTTATGCATCTTAGCCGCCGACAGTCCTGATCAGAATTTGTCGCAATACTTTTCTCTGTGCAACGACTTTATTCATGCCGCCCGTCTTCGCGGCGGAAACGTTCTGATCCATTGGTATATACATTTATTGTTGCATCATTTACAGGATATTTCAAAATCGCTGGATTATCGTTTTTGATTAGAATTTTTTAATCAATTTTAAATTTTCTTTAATGAAAATACCGAATCTACTATTTTTTCCCCCCCAATTATCGATTAAAAAAGCAAATTTTTTAACGAGTGAAAAATGGCAGCAAGAAAAAGGTATAAACTTTAAATACGAGGAAGATACAAGTAATTTGGTCAAAGAAGCTGGTCAAAGAGGAACATTCATTGATTTTGAAAATATATAATATTCAAAAATTCCATAAAATTTGATTTATTAAAATAGAAAATAAAAGCTGAATTTTCATGAATAAAACGTTTTTTTTTAGTTTGGCGGGAATGTCGAGGAGCGTGACAGTAGCGGTGGCCTATATCATGAGCACCACCAATCTATCTTGGAAAGAAGCGCTCAAAGTCGTTAGAGTCGGTCGTTCGATTGCAAATCCGAATGTTGGTTTTCAACAACAGCTCAAGGATTTCGAGTCTAGTCGTTTACAAGACGTAAGTAATAAACACAAAGAATGTTACTTTAAATTTGTAGAAATTTTTGTTATGAAAAATTCAGACTGTACAATACAATATACCTTCTTTTCTTTTTCTTTATCTATTCCTTTTGAAATATTGAGTTGTCCGGAAAGTTCATGCCGACTAACCTATATAATTTAATAAATGTACACTAAAATTTAAATCTTCTGCGTTTCAATTTTCTTTCAAAATCGGCACTTTCCGGACAACCCAATACAATGTAATGCTCTCTTTTTCCCGTAAACAGTTTTTCTTCTTGTTTCTGCGTCAGAATTTTATTCTATCACAAAAATCTTCAAATCATTCAGTTAATGTTATTTTATATTATTATCATCAAATTAGATTTCTATTGTATTATATCTTGATATAGGAGCGTAATAGGTTGAAAGAACGATTCCCTAGCCTCGCTCTCGCCGAGTCCGACGCGGAAGTCTGCAGATCCACCCTGAGGAATTACGAAACATTGGCTCTAGCGAAAGAGGTTTGCGAAGGTAAATGCGCCATGGGACGCACTTGTCCGACCGGGCTTTGTCGTCAGGCAACTAAGAGGTAATTACATTGAAAATCTCAATTGCAAAGCGATGTACATCTTTATCTTGTCCAAGTATAATGTGATAAAAAGAGAATTACAAAAAGTTATTATGCACTAGACTAGAAAATGAAATCAAATGGAGATGATAGAGAATGTTACGTAGAATAAATAATGTATCTAAATTACAGGACTCTGAGAAGGAAGTCATCCACCAGCAGTATCGGAAGCGTGTCATCCGGCAGGACACCTCCGCAAACACCACGGATGTTACCATCCGCACCACCCTCACCGGCTTTGCACAGATCATCTAGCGTTATGTCCACATCGAGACCGAGGAGTGGACCGGCAGGATTGCATTCTTATACAGGAGGATCCGCTCCTCCTTCTAGGTAAATCTTTTCAGAAATTCTCGAAATTGTATTATTTTATTAAAACGTTACAACCTACAATTACAATTACAATTATTTTAATTGTCATATTTATATTTATAAAAATATGAGATTGAGAAGAAAAACATATTTTTTTATTAAGAGAAAATAGATTATTTATTAAAGAAAAGAAAATAAACGGACGTGTTTTTGGACGTTACTTGGATATCGCAAACTGAGACGCGTTTCTTGAGGATTAGAGGAAAATATTAAGTTAGGGCTGTTTTTCGGTTAAAATGTGCAAAAGTTCCGAGATGTATAAATTATATATCATAAAGGGTTACTTAAATGGAGTCGAGCGTATCGCTTATTTTAGGGAAACATAGAAGAAATCAAGCAAAATATTGATATATCTCAAAAATTAAACAACAGAAATTGTATTGTTAATATTTAAATACGTATATAATTTGATAATATTCATTATTTAAAGCTAAAATCAAACGGAAATCAAGCGGAAACCAAATTATCGAATTCTTCATCAATCACTCGATAATTCAAGTTGTATGTGTTTAAGTATAACAATTAATGCAATGCTTGTAATCGCTCAATTTTCAGATGTTTTGATATCTTACTTAATAATTTTTTATCAATAAATATGTATTAGATTCATCGACTTTCATATATGTGTGATTTCCCCTACATTCCTAATATTTCCCCAAGATAAGTGAACATCACTTAATTCCGCTTAAATATAAAACTTTTAATATAATATCTAATTTGTACATCTCAAAGCTTACTCATTTTAATCGAAAAAAAACAGTCCTAACTTAATATCCCCCTTTCCGAAAGTTGAACAATGTTGATTATTCAGGGCTGTGTCGAGGGTGGATCTTTCGGCGGCGGTCGCCTGCAGCAGCAGCAACACCAATCTCTCCGCCGTAGGCAGATCGAGTGTGTTCTCTAGTAACAATTGGAGACTGACCGCCGGTTCCGCGCCGAACACGCCGAGACCGACACCGCCGGTCTCGCCACAACGCTGGCCAAGGCGACTCTCGAATCGGCCGCAATTGCCGGCACCACCGGAATCGCATCCTTCGACGATGACGTAGCATCGGGAGTTGCGCGGTTCTCTGTCGAGCCTGGTGGAATAACCGAAGGAGGATTGGCGAATCGCTCGAGGATTTTACCGCCAATATTATGTGCTTTTCATCATTGGCAGATTAAATTATGTAATTGCTGTCATTCTTTGGGAGCGATTCGGATGAGTCTTGAAAAGAGATTTCCGGTAAAAGAGAAAGGAAAGGTTTCGAAAAAGGTATATTTATGCATTATATTAAAGATGTGCCTGCGAATGATTTTTTTACATTTGGGACATTCGGAATATTTACTGGAACATATACAATTGTTCGAGAAACTATCACAGGAAGTAAGTAATGATCTTTGTGATTTTGCAAGATAATGTCATATTTGGCTTAGTTTGAACCCGTCGGAGCGGCGAGTTTCGAAGGAAACGTCGATACATCGAATGCATCGTAATGCGTTGTTGGAAATTGTTGGTGATATTGATTTATATAAATTGTTACAAGTTGTTGCTTATATACAGCGAGAAAGTGTTTTTACTATGGATGGGAACCGATGAAATTCTTCTTGTAAGGGAACACTTCGTGTTTTATGTGAGTTAATTTCGCGTCCCACAATTAGATCTTCATCCTGATTAGATTCTCTCACAGAGAAATATCTACGAGCAATGATATATCGACGGATACTGACAATCTGTCACTTAAATATATCACGAGGTTGAATTGGTACGATCGCGTATGGATCGATCTGTGAGGTGAAGTAGTAAATTGGAAAGATTGACACATTCGGGACATGGAATTAATCCTTTGGGGCTTTATCAGTTACAATAATAATTGCGTGCAATTAAGTGCGAGAGATTATTTCGCGCTTTTATGGCGTAGTTCAATCGTGCTCGTTAACGATTCATCGCGTGCAATTTTTTTCTCGATAATGCGTGAATCGTTAGCAACTAATCACTGGTTGTGAAAAGGAATATTGCTCAAAACGGCAATTATGCAATATCTACAATAATGTTTCCAAAGGATTAATAAAAAAAAAGAAAAAAATACATATATATAACGCGCGAGCGTACGAACGTAGATCGATAGTTTTGAATTTGATCGTGAAGATTCGTCGAAGAATATTTTTCGATAGAACTTGCGGCGTGCATGTGTGTGTGTAAGAATTAATATAAATGAATCGTGACGTATCAAGAGAATATGTAAAATGTCAATTTGCTTCCAGATCTATGCGCGATTTAAGATTAGATCTACGAAAGACCGAATGGTTTTGCGCGAATACGTTCGTAGTAAACGAGGGATCTTCATTCTACAAACCTCCATTAATTTCGTTCGCAACCGTCCATATGATTGTTGGCTTTCTAGCGAGATCGCACTGTTTTATCACAAGTTGTTGAAGAAGAAGAAAGAAATACGTATATATATATATATATATATATATATATATATATATATATATATATATATACACATATATATATACATATATATA
>Ga0157364_1000347_pt1 | contig 29163 bp, 24 predicted proteins | sample AttsexASBM2_FD_111476 | JGI IMG/M metagenome (GOLD analysis project Ga0157364, IMG submission 111476) | Fungus gardens microbial communities from leaf cutter ant in Ribeirão Preto, State of São Paulo, Brazil - Atta sexdens ASBM2 | ecosystem: Host-associated > Fungi > Mycelium > Unclassified ... | reverse complement strand
AATGAGTCCCAAGGAAATCAAACTTTACGAGAGATAAACATTCGCGTTTTACGATTACTGTGAAGCATCAACTCTACCACAAACTTCGTAGAGAAAAGTGACAATTAATGTCCCTATTGCTAAATAAAATCTTGTTTCATCTTTTACTTGTGATGAAAAAATTATTAATCCTGTTGTAAAGAATAAAATTCAATATATATGTACAAAATATGCCTTAAATATCTAATTAAATTCATTGTTTGCATTTACAAATTTTAATAAAAGAGTTAATAACGATTTTAATAGAAACTGTGACGAGCAATTTCTTTTTTACTGCAATAATTATAATATGGAATTATATAATGTTATATTGTTTTTATGATAAATCTCTGAATTCAATTCTTTTTTAAATAAAAAACAGTAGTTTTCAAATTGCAAACAATTGCAAGCGAAGGAATTTTGAAAATTAAACTTGAGAACAGATAGAATATAGATATCGCATGACTCACTTAATTTCGGGCCAAGTTTATTTTACGGAGTTCAGGACTTAAGGATTATTTCTGAAAATATTTAAAATAGAACGAGGGTAATAGTTTGAATAGGCTGCTTCCTTCAATATTTCCGCCACAAGAACAAAATTGAGAATGAATTAAAAAATATATCGAATATAATAAAATGACTCGTTAAATATTAATTTCGTATTTATGATTTCTAAATTACTAAACGATTGCAAGTAAAGAAGTTTTCAAAAACGAAATTTCAGCTCTTACAAATATTTAATACTGGAAGATGCTGGTTAAATTTTACAATTAAAATCATTATCAATATTAAATTCGATTTCTCTGTAAAGGAAAATCGCAAACGGATAATAGAATAAACAAATTCACTTAATTTCGCAAATCAATTTCATTTTGGGGAGTTTATTTTGAGGTTTACAATAGTTGTGATGATATCTAAAGTTAATGCTTGCGATTATCTTCGATTTTTACTCGATATTTTTGCCATGAGAACAAATTTTACGTACTCGAATCATCTTAAACTTAATTTTCATCTTACTTTTGCCTAATTTCTAATTGTTCTTTCGTCATTTATTTCTTTATCTTCTTCGTAACCAAAAAAAAGTATATTCAGACAATACATTTCGATAAAATAATACATTTCAAACAACATACTCCATATACATAGATTACAAGGAGTCTTAAAGATGTCCAGAGAACGTCTAACGTTTCTAAGAATGTACCCAGGATATCTCTCGGTAATTTGCTGTGCAAGACATGTCCAAAAAAAAAAAACGAGAGAACATACGATTTTTGAGATGAATTTTGAAATGAGATGAAAATTGCAAAATGAACAAATTATTAAATGTTGACCAATGAGATTATAAATATATCCTAATAAATTAACTCATTTTTGTAATTTTCATCTCGTTTTCAGGAATCATAATAAAGGCTCAAGACGAGACATCCGAATGGCATCTAAAAGATGTCTTTTAAAGACATTTTTGTAAAATAAGGTGTCTTAAAGAGAGTTTTAGTTTTCAAAACATCTCAAAAAAACTGTCTAAAAGACATCTTATGCATTTAAAACGTCTTACGTTCCGCTTTTTTTTTATTTTGTATTGTTGGAATATTAGATTACGCATCAATGCGAATTATAGTTTAGATTAATGTTCTTACTTGAGATTATTCGAAGTATTTGATTCGCACGTTGCATTAAAAATATGAAGTCGAATAGTGTGTCTTGACGTGTCCGAATCTTCAAATCAATGAGTTTCAATCTGGAAACAGAGATCGGATTTGTTCTCGCGAATACTACACGAAATTTTCAAAATTTCGAATCGTCGATTCTTTCTTCGCACTTGTTTCGTAAGCCAACTCTACTGATTGTTACTTTGAAAAAAACTTGAACTGCCATCTGGTAGTTCAATTTGTCCTATTTGCTATTATCAGCGAATGAACTCGATCGGTATCAAAGAGGAAACTGTTACTTATCATCAGTTGTGATTCTCGTTAAAATTTCATGATTACCATCAGAATAAATTCGATTTTCTAGCCAGCGATGTTCATGATAAGTATTCTTTCTTTTAAATCTTATTTTATTATGATAACTGTATAATGAGATCAAGATGAGTTTTTTGCTTTATTCTTATTATAAAATAATTATATAAACCTTGTCTTTTTTCCTTTTTTTAAATACCCAATTTTATAAGTATTTTCTATTATTAACGTATAATAAGAATCATTTAATTAATAACTTTTGTATACTTGTAAATTGTATATAATAAGAAATGAAAATAATTAACTCGAACTATGTGTGTTGATGATAAAATTGAAAAAAGTATTGAAACTATTAATTATTGTATATTTATTTCTATTATATAATATAATCATATATAAAGGATAGCCTTCTTCGCCACGATAAAATTCAAAATTAAAAAGTACACGAATATATCAAAGAATTAATGTGAATAAATTACTTACCAAGTACTAATTTCATGTCTATGCAATTATAAATATAATCGGGAGTGTATTTGATTTTGTGCATGCATGATTTATCATTTTATCCTTCTTTAATATTCGGTGAATATAAAGATAAAAATAAACGATACTTCATACACATAAACAGAACGCACTCCGAATTATCTTAAGCCTAATTTTCCCTACTTTTGGGTTCCATATTTGTTACAACTTCTTTTGCGGATGTAGTTATTCGTTTATTCGTAAACAGGTTGTAATGACTGCCGTGTTTAATGTATACGTTTTGTGTAGAGGCGCCAGTGAGCAAGTTTCAAATTCCAACTATTCTCAAGTGCACTCGCAAGGTTTCTTTCCACTTCTCTCCAACGTGATGTAACTGATGTAAATACGAATAGCGATGTCATCGTCAGAAAATTATTTGAGAAAAAGGAGAAGAAATGAACGATAATGAATGTAGAAGATGCGGATATGCACAATCATTATAATTCTCTTTCTCTCTCATATCTACGCGCGTACAGAAGACTTCGCACTGTGCACTGTCATCGATATTTATTCCTCCCTCTGGTCAGCTAACGGATTGTCAACTATGTTAAGCGTTATTTAAGACGGGACGAAATCTTTCTGACGTGTTCGACGGCTAGATACGAGTATCAGGATGAGTGCGAAGCATTTGAGTACTGGTACTAGAGAAGTATTTTTTATGTTGCATAAATCGAGAGATTGACAAATTTGCAAGGAACGTCTAAAAATGTGCGTTCTTTTCAGGATCGGTACCACCGCCCGTCGTGCCCGGAAAAATACGCCTGTACAGCATGCGTTTTTGTCCGTACGCGCAAAGGATTCACCTTGTGCTGGATGCCAAGCAAATTCCGTAAGTTGTGATTATGCAGCAAAACAATCGTTACTTTTAATTGTTACCTTTTTTGGCTTGAAATGTTAAACTTTTTGATATTTCAAAACTTTTTATTGATACAGCATTTTAATATTATATATAATTTCTAAGTAATTTAGCAAATTTCTTTTTTATATGTTCTATTCCCAAGTGATATATATTAATTTAACGAAATATTCATCAATTAACAAGTAAGTGAAAGAAGCGCGAATTGCAAAGTATTTATTTTATAAAAAAAGAAAGATTGTTCTGAAAAAAATTTATAATTTATAATTTGATAAATTATTTATACTTATATGTGTGATGGAAACGTATAAAAGTGTTTTTTTTACATTGTTTGTTTTTAGATATGATGTAGTTTATGTGAATTTAACACACAAGCCTGACTGGTTGATGGAAAAGAGCCCTCTTAATAAAGTTCCTTGTATTGAACTGGAAGAAGGAGAAATATTATATGAAAGTCTAATTATCGCTGAATACCTGGATGATACATATCCTCAAAATAAACTATATCCAAATAGTTCTTTAGCAAAGGCTAAAGATAAGTTATTGATCGATAGATTTAATACAGTGATAGCAACTATGTATAAGGTATTTGTTTTATACTGGTTCCAGAAATATTTACATATATTCTCGTCTATAACTTTTAAGTATATTCCCATAACGATCTTATTGTATTTGATTTTTAGGGATATTCGGAAACAGCACTGGTGCAAGATGTATTCAACGAGGTGTTAACTGGCTTAGAACTCTTTGATCGGGAATTGGCGAAGAGAGGGACTCCCTTTTTCGGAGGCAGCAAACCTGGTATGTTGGACTTAATGATATGGCCGTGGTGCGAAAGGGCAGATGTAATAAGAATTATAAAGGGAGAGCAATATGTCTTACCTCGAGATCGTTTCTTACGACTGGTAATTATCATTATTAGAAGTTGGCAAGAATGTTTCAGGACTCCTGAAATAAAATGGGATGATGGATTTTAACAAAAAAAACTAACTTTTATTATAGAACATGTAGCTTCTCTGATGCATTTTTTGCTGTTTGTCTAATCTGCATGTATAATATCTGAAAATAATATTAGTTCATATTCTGTGATTTTGTTTTGAAAGATAAAAAAGCATATTAAAATGATAAAAAAAGAAAAAATGTAGACTAGTATTTATCTATCAGACATTACGTGCAATATTACTATAATTGCAAACTTCACAACCGATCTGAACGAGGACATAACTTTTTAAAATTGAAGAAGGCAGATGTTTTTGAAAAAGTCTTTTTTTGTTGACATTTATTGTCCCTTAAAGAGTTTGTCTCAGAGATTTTAAAACATCCCATATATCGATTGTAATACAAATTTTTATGTAATATAGATTGAATGGAGAATTGCTATGAAAGAAGATCCTGCAGTGAGTGGCAGCTTCCTGGATGCTGAAATGCATGCCCAGTTCATGCGTAGTCGTCTAGTTGGGACACCTCAGTACGATTTAATAGCTAACAGCTAAAGAGATAATTCAGTCTATAGTCCATTTTATTTGCAATGTCTTAAAATCAAGCGATACTTCACTATTGTCGTTTCTTTCAGCGTAATAAATTACATTTTATATTAAATTTTATACACACATATATATATATATATATATAATATATATATATTATATACACATAAAATTGATGTTGTGTGTAATATCTAAAACACATACTAACTAGTTTATGAAACAGAGCATTTATCTTAATTGTTATATTGGTTAACATGTGAAAATAAAATTTTTTTTTACATAAAAAAGTACATATGTTTTTACATACAGATATACATTTCTTGGGCAAGTATGGGAGTTTTTCTAATTCATCAATTGATCAATCACATTGTGCGCAAATACAAGTTTACTTCGTAAAAACATATGCATATAATACGATTGATCAAGCAACAAATTAAAAAAACTCGCTTTATTCATTTCAAAAGTTATGCAAATTCTTGCACCTGCGTAGTACATCTAAAATATATTTATTACAATAGTATTACGTATGTATATATTACATATATATATATTTACATATATATCTTAATGGTACATTACTTTTAAATAATGTTTCTACTGAAATATTTCATGGTTGGTATTCATTACATTATTGACAATATTATTTTGTATACGACAGTGATGATTATACATGTAGCTAATTGACTAATAGAAAAAAGATATCTAAATTAAAGTTTTTTTTTTCTTTAATTTCCGCATACATTTTTATAAAATAAATTCAATGTATATATTATAAAGCCTGACATAATTGGCAATTTGTAAATTGTGATCCTGACAGATGTACAACATATTAAAAACTTACAAAAAATAAATAAATAAATATAAATTTTTTACAGGTGTTAAATATTTCCAAAAATCAACAAATATGTTCCGTAAATAAGGAAACACACAAAGACTAAGCATGCTGCTATCATAAAGGACTTTGAGTTTTCCTTTCTTAAATTTTGCAACTCCTTTTCATTTCGTCTGAGAACGTCCTTAACTTCCTCCAGCTCGTTCTCCAATTTCTCTCGATTTTCTGTAGTGAGTAATTTCGTCTTAAGTTTTCTCTCGATTACTTCGACTCTGTATAAGGTATCTTTTAAACTCTCTTCCACATGTTCCATCTAAAACGTAGAGATTAAAATAATTTGAACTTTCAGTCGACAGATTGGATAAAAAGCAATCAGATTATCAGTACCTTCGTAATAATGGTATCATTTCGTGTCATTGTGTACAGTCGAATGTACACTCGTATCCACTTTCCACTCGGTATCACTCGCAATGAATTTCTTGACACTTGCAAAGTTTCTATCGACAAGTGTGACACATGTTGCTACATGTGAAGAAATAAACTAAAGAGAGTCAGTTGACGATATATGTTGTACATACAGTTGAGAGTGCCATCATGCTTGAAGCTCCAGATTCCAGTGTGTTCCAGCTAGCGAATGAATCGCCTCTAGATACATGTTTCTGAACCATGATTGTTGGTTCAAAAACTCGATCGTTTTAAAAAATAAGGTAATTTCTACTAAAACTCTGATTAATTTGATTGTCGATTAATTCATCGATATCTGTATCATTTTATTAACACGGAGAGAATTATGAATTTTTTATCGACACATGGAAAGAAAATAGATTAATAGAAATAAATTATACACAATTAGAATTTTACTTTATGTTTAAGTCTATTGATTGAATTTTAATTATCGATTAACTGAATCGAATTTTAATTTTAATTTTATCGTTCTATAAGAATGCTTATATTGTGTACAGGTTTTTAATCATTCGAATTTTATGCTAAATTAATAAATATTATTGAAAATTGTAATATCTTTCTATTATTAACTATGTTAAAACTTTAGACGATTTAATAATTGTAATTCCATTAAATATTGATTTTTTGATTTGTCTTTTTACATTATGTTTTATATTGATAAGAACAAAATTCAAAGTTTCTATTAATACTTTAAACATGCATTGATTTACATATATTCCTACAAAACTGGATAAGGATAATAAGGAATAAGTATTATAAACTAGGTGATCTAAACAAAACAAATTTAGACACTTCAATATTTCATTGTTAATAATTATAAATATAATTTGTTTCATAACTTCAGTATATTATACAGAGAATAACCTTTGATCGCTAATTAGAGAGTTTCAAATTACAATCTGTATATCCATGTCCAGAGAGATGTTTTCCATGATCTTCCAATTAACTTATCCACAAAAATAATCAAATGTAGCTCGCTGCTTTCAATGTTCTTCTACCTTGCTAAAAGATAGTATCCGTATCGACATTTTTTTTCTTCGTTCAACAATTATAAAAACGATGATCAAACGATGTGTGAAGCTTTTAGCTTCAAATGATAAATAAAACGATTAATAGAGGATAACAAAATAAATAAAGATGCAACAATAGAACTATTAAGTTATCACTTGGTCTAGTTCATTAATTTTTCATCTTTACATGAAAAGAAAATCAATCGAAAGCAGCTTCCACGATATATTTATTCATTTCTAAGTGAATAAATATTGGCAGCTAAAGCATTGTTTCACACTTTTAAGCTACAACATTTTCGCACATCTTCTGAACCTACAAGGAGTTATTTTCAGTGTTTCCGAGTGTTATTGCAAAAGTAACGCAATGTATACATCTTAAAATACAAATGACAACCATAAATCAAATGTAAATTGAATAGTAATATGCTCCAAGTTTTACGATATCAGCAATATAGCGAGGAATGAGAGAATATATATAAAAATTATACCTATTCTTTATCTCTTTCTAAAAAAAAAAAATCATTTTTTTTGTTTCATTATTTCCGCATTATTAATATACATTGGTTAATTGAAAAATAATAAAATACATGATAACATCTGTTATTAAAAAATCGATCACATTCAGTGATTTGACACACGCCATTACACAACAACTTCCAGGTTAAAATATTATATGTTTTAGATTCGAAAAGGATTGACAAAACTCATTAAAGTTTTATGAAGTGACAAATCCATAATTGACGTATTAGAAAAATACAAGCTAATTATCATCATACTAGATAAGTGACAACAAAATTATTGTCGATAATAGTTCTTGTATAGTGCAGTTCTTATACAATACTAGACGTAGAACTGTTCCAACAAAGAGCACAATGCCTATATTATATTTTAACAGATATATAAAGATATAAAGATTTCTCTAAAAAACCGAATAGATTTCGCAAAAATAGTAAGGTAACAAAAACACAAGTTATATTGTCATGCAAAATATTAAGAAGTCGATAACACACATGAATTTTTCATTAAATCATACAATTTGCCCATCGCTATATTATTAGCTTTACTTTATGATTAATCGTGCTGCTTTTAGTTTGATTCTAGAGATGGAAAACTGATTCAACAGACCAAGTGATATCGTGGACATATTTTACACTTTATATAAATTCTAAAAATCTTGAAATCAGGTATGAGTATAAATACCGAGACTCCGACTTATGTGTTACTATATAACAATTCATGAATTCAAACACTTTCAAAAATCCAATAGTTTCAAGAAAAAGACAAAAACTTTAGGAACGCGGAAGCTTTGAAATGCTGAAGACTCACTGGAACACAAAACATTTAACATTTGAAGAAATATTGATTTCGTAAATATCCAACATGTAACTAATTTATGTGAAAATGTTTTGTGTTCGCACATATGTCTATTTAGCAACTCATTTTTAGGAGAACGATGCTCTCTCTCTATGGACGATCATTCAGTATCCAAATATATTTTAAGTGCTCTCTCTCGACGTGGACTATAACTCGAAGTAGTAGAAAGCGGCGTTAAGCGTGAATTTTCCTTAAAAGCGATCTCCATTACCTCGTCAGCATTTAATTGTTTTGGTTTTTCTCTATTGTCCCTAAAACAATCCAAACATTTAGTGAAATTAAAAGGTTTTTTTGTATATCAGTTTAACGACAAATATAATAAATACATACCTGTACAAGAAGACAGCACCATCTTCAAAATTGTAAAAAAATAAGCTATCGTGATGTTCATTCCAATCATGCTCGTTTTGAATACGAAGCACAGAATTGTCACACGGAAAACTACCTTTCCCCTTTGCTATATCTATGTGCTCCTCCGGAATATCTGATATTGAGGAAAGCTAAAAAAAAAAGAACAATAATTATTTAAGTCCATTTTATCTTCTTATCGATACAAAAAACTTTTTTTACTTACTTTCTTTTTTAGTTCTTCAACAGTTCTATTATCCATAACAATTTCTTGGAATTGTCCCAATTGCAATTTTGCTGGTAACCACCTTCTGACAAACAGGACAATTTGATTGGTGTCTGTGACTATCTCTTTATCTGATAGTTCTTGAACAATCATTTCAAACTGCGAATGAAATTGGAGATCCTCAAACTTCTGTTCGTTTAGAAATACTTTTGAGGCTGTTTTATAATACTTTTTCCTAAGTCGGCATTTTTCATATGGTATATCTATATCATATTTTCTCTTTATTTCTGCCAATATCTCTTTTTTTGCATGTCCAACCGTCATATCTCTCGAGACAATCCATTCACATAAAAATTTGTAAGGCTAAAATTTTTATCCACATAATAAGAAATCTTGATAACTAATGACACACAGATTTTTCTAAGCATGCAAAAAATATGATACAAACCTCAGTGGAGTCGATTAATAGTTGATATAATTTTACTTTAAATTCTCCATTACGCAAAGCTCGGCCAAGTTTCACATTAAGTCTCTCACCATCCTCGTACGAACTAAGTTGTTCCATCAAACAATTGCATTCTGATTCACCAGAATTCGATAGACGAAAAACTTTAAAATACTCCACAGGTACACCCACAAATGGTTCTAAATCTTTCTTCAACGTGCTCAATCTCATTCTTTTATCCACTAATACTTTAAGTACTGTAAAAAAGAAAAAGATTATTAAATTATGGGACCAACAGTCATAATCATTAAAATGTTGATTTTAACGACATACGGTTTTGTTGAGTACTATCTGTATATTGTGTAGCTCTAAAGTAATAATCGGAGTCATCATCAATATCCCAATTTTCTATTTCGAATCGCTTTGAAATCTTATAGTTGCGCCTTACGCCTACGTTGCAATCGTAACGATTCGATATTGCACGGCTATTCCATGATATTGAACCACAATCATGGGATAGCGGTGCAATATCGACACCCTCTGGTACATCACCAACCAACGTTTTATCACTATCACTAAGGCTGCTATCTTCACTATTACTTTGTTCAGGAGTATTCCATTCCTCAGCTTCCCCTAACTGAGGACTTATATTTCGTATAGTAGCATCCTCATTAGTTCGTGCACCTTTTAAAGTTTCATTGCATTTCAAATTAACATCCCAATCGGATTCATTAAAGAGTTTAAGTGGACCACTAGTAACAGACTTTTCCTTTTCTTCGTATTTATCATCTAACAATGGGATATTTAGTTCTTCCAAAGTTTCTGCATAAAAATTAAAACAAATTAGAATGTTTGTAATTATAATTTAATTACTATTGACATTCTGTAAGCTATTGAAAAATCGTACCTTTACTTGTATCTGGTAACTGAATATGCAGAGAGATAACATGTCTAAAATTTTCTATAATTCTGTGTACTGTAGATTCTTGAAAGGGTTTGCCATTATCTATATCATACATTGTTGATATGAATACTTTATTCGCGTTATAAAATCCTTCAGTTTGAAGATCACTATCATCATTTTCCACTGGTCTAATTTCCGGAAATTTTCGCAATATTACTTTCATTTGCTTAGGATCCATACTAATAATTTTTCCTACGGTTTGTTTATATTCTTTAACACTTTGCGACAATAAACCTCGGATATCGATCGGACCGTCAATTACCTCCTCTCGGGTTACGTCTATGACAAATACTTTAGTTGCAACTCCTAAAACATAATATTTATGAAGTTTGAATTTTGACTGTATATAATTCATTTCACACACACATTGATCCAATGTTCCGTACTCACCACCCGGTAAATACGTCTCAAACTTTTGATCTTTGCGACGAATTTCTAATAATAAATCGAATCGACGTGAAAAACGCCATATATTTCCAACAGATTCATGCTCTCGATCATCGTAACTACATTCTATTAAATCAGTATTATGTTCATAACTAACTAAACGACACTGATCCAAACTCACTACATTTTCAAGACCAAATTTCTTATATGCTTTTTCTGTTGCTTCGGTCCAAGTGATATCAGGCATAACAAATAATTTGACATTCATCAATTTCCCTTCTACTGGATGATGACAGTATACTTTCAATCTAGGTATAGACATTTTCTCACGATTTTTTCTATCGTTATCTTCACTTTCTTTCATTTTCTTTAATAGCTCCTATAAATAAGATGATAAAAAAATAAATGTATTAAATAATATAGATTATTTTGAAAAAAAGAAGAGTAGAAAAGCTTTTGCATATATAATTACAAAAGATGTCTTACAATTAAAATATCTTAATTATTGAACAAAAATTTTAATTATTTTATTATAATAAATAAATTGTAATAATTATGTTTAAATAAATTTAAAACTGCAATTGCAAATTGAATAGTTTAAGAATTTATTCTATTCGAATTTTACAAAATAACTTAAAGATTACTACAATTATATTCATTTAAATTTGTTTGTATTCATTTAAATTTGTCTCTAAATTCTAATTTTTATTTACATTACTTATAATGTACAAATAATATAATATACAAATAATATACATTATCTGTACATTATTTGTATATTACCTGAATGTGTTGCGGAAAATCTTCAGTTTGCATAGGTAAAGCATTACGAGCACGATCGATTTGCCTATACATAAGCATATACGCATTCGTGCTACTGCTATATGCACCGCTATAATACGCCCTCGAAGGTCCACCGCCATATGTTTTATGAATATCATCATCAGTTATCTGAAGATGTAACACAATCGAAAAAATTATTAACAAATGTTAAGGAATACAATAAATTATTGCAAAATTAATTTTCATACCTGAGTTACGCTTTGGTCATTAAAACATAACCATTCTTGCGTTCTGAAATCTTTTATATAAGCGTAATAATGACCTCCGCTCGCACTGCCACTATGAATCATGATTGAGAACAATTCATACGTGTATGGGCCTTTTCCCAACATATAAGCACTGCGATTCTTTTCATTCTCATGATTATGAGAAATACAGCTCGACGTTGATGGTCCATTGCTCATATCAATACCTGAAGGTGGACATATCCTCTAATAATTCTGAAAATTGGTTCGATAAATAATCACACCTATAATATTATACCTTCATCGTCGTCTTGATCATGACTGGCTGAATGGTTACTATTGGAAAGGCTGTTGTCACACGGTGCACAATCATCATCTAATGTACCACTGTCTGTCGTGGAACTATCATCACATTTGATACCTAAACCAATATCTTCTTCACCACCAGGAGATTCTTGACTCGTTGTGGATGAAATAAAAGAGTTCAAATTTAATACGTATGGAAACGTGACTCTAAAATGACACAAATCATAATAATGTGAAATTATTTCAAAATTAAAAATAAAACATTCATTGATCAAGTATTAAGTGTGGGAAAAAGTTCGTGGCGGTTTTTTAATGCCATCTACAGGAAAAACTCCATGAACTTTTTCCCACACCTAATATTATACGATTTACATACTTATCGTTGAGCTTGATTCTGTGGAAGGTTTTATAATCAAAATCAAATCGCTTGAGATGTAAAGTTAATAGATATGGAAATTTCGTAAATTTCAATCCTTTATGCGCATCACATTTTTTATTGCATTTTTCACAATGATACTGATTAGCTCCTTCCAATGTTTCATACTGAACAAATGCTCTAATTGCTTCTTCCTACGAAAAAAAGAGCTTCTTTCTTATATATGTAAATGTAAATTTCAAATTGCAGTATTTCAAATAGCAGTAATATTTACCACACTGTTATATGCAACATTGCTTCCAAATGGTCTAACTGGTAATGGGATATCAAGAAACGTATCTTCTCTTGATTTTTCTGTTCCACACTCAAGACATTTAACGTAATCGGTCATCTTTCCTAGCAATATAGAAAGCAAATTACAGATATTTTCATAACTTACACATAATGATATTTTATACCTTCGTAAAGTCTATTAATTAGATCCGCTTGTTCTGTATTTTTGAATTTCTGTTCTAATGCATCGAACATAACTCTACAAAGCTCTTGAATATCGTGTTGTTGCCATGCTTCGGTAGAATCCCATCCAAAACTTTTCGTTAAGGATGTAGTCTCCACTGCAGACCTTGTAGATGTCTATTTGTAAAAAATGTGAAATTATATTATTAAAAATTATTTCAAAAATTATATTAAACACACACACACACACACACACACACATGAAAAATACACATATACAATGCACTTATTAAACACATATTATACCTGTAAATTGAGAAATAACTTCTGTAATTGATACGGTATGCTTAGAGCTTCATCCTTTTCTGAACTATCTATATATTCCCAATTATAAAGTGCATTACGAAATTCTGGTGTCATATACAGAGCTTGAAGAAGACTATTTAAGTAACAAGTCATTGCTTGATTAACTAAACCGACATAGCCTTAAAGAAATTATAGAATAAATTATGCAGATATATATTATAAAATACTAATAAAAATATTTTCGTTAATATATATGCAAATTTATATTAAAATAATTCTTAAATGGTGCTTACATACTTGTTTCAGTTTTAATAAAAGTTCTGAAATTAACTTCTTCTCTACCATCCCTAACATCTTCTCTAACATCTTCCCTAACAATATTTTCCTCAGTCCATCGTGGATGAAGGGACGGTGCACCTGTTACATTAAACGGTGGCGAATGATGATAATCCATCTTTCTTCGGGACGTTGCCATATCAATAACAAAGGGTTCTGTTGGATGAACGACAAACAGAGTATTTTTCGTTTCAGGTGAACTCGAATCAACCGAAAAATCTACTCCAACCTGCTCCATCGTTTTGTCTTTCAACTCAGATAAATCAATCTAATATTGGATATAATATGAACTATATTAGAACACATATGTTTATTACAATTATATATTTAAAAAGTTGTAATTAAAATAACCAGTGTGCATGACGGCGTGCGTAGAAGCAACCTAAAACTGTCCGGTTGCATATGATAATGTTCTTCGATATAGTTGTAAAGATCCTTCACGCGTGTAGATACATGTAAGGAAAATTTGTCGCTAGTGCAAAGTTTATGGTTAGCCTCGTAAGGCATATTAAACTGAACGACACATACTTGAGTCTTTTCACCAGCTTTGCAAACCATGATCTGTAAACAAAGTGCCAAATGTATAAATCTCTCTTATTAAATTATATATTTACTATAACAATTAATTATTATTTGAGATATTCTTGTGGCAAAATCATCCTTTTTTAAAAAGTAATAATATTATCTCCTTTAGTGCAGATATAAATACCATTGCAGTAATGCCAATTTGTATCGAACTTTAAATAAAATTGCGTATTATAAAACTATTATATATAAAATCGAATTATAAAAATAAAAATCTTTAAAATGAATAATTAAAAAAATAAATTTTAGTACTATTTATTAAGAAAATTATTGCATTATAATATGACACTAGAACGAAAGAAACATAGTATTTCTCATTTTATTAATGGATACGGAATTTGGAAAGGTCATTATTAAAAACTTATCAGATACTCTTTTAAGTAGACAAAAATTGGCATTCTGCCATACTAATGGTGGAAAATGAGCAAGATCTACGCAACACAGCAGGATGCTGCTCTGCACAGCATGACACAGTACGGAAAGCCTATAGAGCCTCCAGCTATATTTAGAATGTCTAAACCAAGCTTGTGAAATGGCTCTCTTTTCTGAGATCGCAACCCATCTCTCTTTCCACACGTTTCTCTGCTTTCCTATTTCATAATCTTCTCTTTTTTCTTAACAGCGAGTCAAAATTTAAGTATTAAACAATTATCACAATTGTTTCATTATTAATTATAAACTTTCACTTAAACTATTCTATGTGATTATGAATGTTTTTATTTAGTTATTACATATACAAGCTGAGATCCATTCTGTTTTATTATATATTTCTAAAAATAGGAAATGTCTTGATCTATTTATCATTATATATAGGACTTGACTTTTTTTAAAACTTACAAGCAATATGTATATTGGAGAATAATAAATAATAAAAATTTATGTTAATCACGTACATCTAAAATGTTTTATAAAGTTGAAACATTTAAGAATTAGATCAGAATTTATTATTAAAACTTACCTATTTTTTACTGGACTATTATCGATGTATGCTTTAATAGAAAGTTTATTCCTAATCAACTGATTCAACCTAAAAATATATAATAATAATAAGATATAAATATATAATATTAAAAATATATTAAACATGTATATTAAAAAATATATATATTAAAAAAAAAATTTAAAGAACTGATCAGATAAATATTGTCACAAGCAACCTTGTCTGTTTGATACAAGTAAATTTTATCAAAATAAAATTTTATATTTTTTATAATACAACATATTTACTTTGCGATACGCAGTTAATTGTAAAACTTTGTTATGATATGATTAATTTTATACAGAGTGATAAATATCAATCTATTCAATTGTAGATAACTGAGACATTTGTAATAACTGATATAAATGACTATGATAACATAAAATACAATAATTAAAAAAAAGATTCAATATGTAATAAAAAAAAGACTCCGGTAGTCTTTGTAAGATTTGTGTCTAAATACTTCACGTAGAAGACACAGAAGGAGCAACAGAAAGGCAACTGTCTTAAACAAATCGGCATCGACGGAATCCTCTCTCATCGGGGATCTCTTGACCCAGCATCGTGCCGCATTGTTACAATCACTCACGCGTCACGCGTGTATTATACGCGCGTTATGTAAATACGAGTATCTATATAATCGTAAAGGTAACGTTTATGAGTACGTTAGGTCCATGACGGCACGACATTCGGGAGATCGGAATGCGTCGCCGTGTCGGAGAAAGCTCTGCCAAGAGCTGTCTCTCGATATCGTGTTTCCGATAGCGTGTATTCCAAGGACCGATCCCGCGGTCGGCGAAGAGATCGACGCGGAATTGCGTGTCTCGCGCGTGTGGAGTATGGAATGGTCGCTGATTTCAATGACCGACCGTCCGATGACTTCAAACGGGCATTTACCGCGGACTGCTGCGACCCGGTCGAAGGGGGTAGACCCGTCGAGACGGTTGCGCGAACGAACGAACAGCCGGTCGAACGAAATTCCGCGATGACAGAACGGAGACTGGTCCCGAGAGAGAGAGAGAGTCCCCAGCGTCTCTCTCTCTCGCTCTCCCGTGCGTCCCCGTGCCGCGCGTTCCCGGCGTGTTTCCCCGGCGAGTATCGCGGGATCCACCCGACGTGCCGTTCCCGAAGTGTTTGACGATATGTCCGACACAGCCGAGCTGCCGGAGCCGCGAAACGGTCCGCGCCAACCTCACGATTCAGGAACTGACCCCTTACCGAAATCACTGACACATGTGCAACGCACTCACTTTACGCCATGTTTTCCTGGACGGCGCATCATTCGCTCGCGGTGGATGCAGGGGGGATGAAACGAGGAGGAGCAAACGACCGATTGGTGCTGCGCTCTACTGTTGCCTTTGGAAGTAACGCAGGTAACGGGATCTCGGCAAAGGCAAAGGGTCGATTGTGTATCTTGAAATAGGTGAACATTGTAAAAGAGAGCGTTTCGCTCGACATTTGTAATAATCTCATATCATAATCTCATATCTAATACCTTAGTGAACTTGCTCACCTTTATAATTTTTCTCGTTTGAAGATATGATCCCCTGAAGTTTTTTTTCTTTTAGTTTTCTTTTTCTCTTTTTTTTTATTCTTTCTCTCGAATATGCGGTAGCACATTTATTTCATGTGAATACCAAACATAACAATATACAATATATATGTGTCAATATATATAAATATATGATATAAATGTATATAATTTGATACATTACAGGTCTATCCAAAGTATTACATTATTGTCATTCCAGAGATACATTTTATCAACAATGGAATAAGCGCAATTGGTATATTTCTGCAGAGCACATTTGAATTTAATACTCAAAAATCCTGATGATCAAATAAAATATTAAGAATAAATTATAATGACTTTCAAATTAATTTCGAGCATTTGGGCAAAATTCTTCATTTTAACCTTTCTTGATTTTCCTTTTAATTTGCGTTGAATTATTATAAATATTATATATAAATATAAATAAAAACATATATAATAATATATCCGAGAAAAAAATAAAAATGTGTGGTGTGTTTATCTCCAAAAGAATGTTTATACTAAAAAAGCAAAAAGATGCACTGATTTCTCAATAGATTTATATGAATTAACAAACAATTAATATTACTGAAATGCTTTGTTTATTTGCGTAAAGATTAATTAAACTGTTGAATTTATTATTAACAATAATAACAATGAAAACCATAGAATATATTACACAGAATATGAGACACGAGTTGTCAAAGCTATGACATGAAATACGTCACAAACGAATGAACGTTTCCCATTATAAGTACATGTTTTATCCCCATTCGATAATACAAATAAGTCAACAGATTTTTTTTTCTTTTTAGCGAACAAGATTTATGTGCGGTTAATCGCGATTGGATTTAATTCAGGAAACTTGAAAAAAGCTGGAAAAGGATATGTAAAGTATGATTAAAATCCCAATAACGAAATACAAAATAATTTCAGTGTTTCACGAGAAATGTCCGCTTCTTATCGGACGTGCCATATATTTTTAGATTTTTTTTTTGTTCCGGCTGGATTTTGAAACGAGATCTCCCAGATGACGCTACCGTAAGTGTGACGCAGTCACTTTCTTTTTTTTTTCTCGTGTTGTGACGTTACTCCATAACGCTCCACTCAGCTCCACTCCATCTGCTCCACCATGGCGCGACGTTGACAAGCCACGACGTAAAGGAGTTATCAATGAGGATCTGACGCGTTGACGAATCGAGACTATATCGGGGATCGCATTATGGACCTGGCCAAATCGTTCTTCAATGTTCGCGATCATGATGGTTACGTCGGAAAAGAGGAACATAATGTAAGTATTCTCTCGAATCATTATCATGCTGAGTTCTGCGAGGTAGATTAACATGTGGAATCAAATTCAGTTAACTTCTTATTATTCAAATTTGTTAGATTTATTATAGCTCTTTCAATATGTAAAAATATATTAAATAAAAACAGAAATGAACAGGTGAATATAGTATCTAGAAAAGTGACTCCAATTTTGAATTTCTAATGATAGAGAGAAAGAATGAAAAATGAATTAGAAAAATAATGAATAATATAATTGTACGAAAATCAAAACTAATAAAAAATAATTATAAATAATAAATTGACATACAACTTGTGAATTGTAATAGAAAATTAAAAAAATTTTTTTCAATGAAAACTCTTGAAAAATATTGATATAGAGTCAGTAAAAAATTCTCTTTGATTATTATACTTGTTTTAGGTTTGTCAAATATATAATATTTTATGTTTTAGAAAAAAATAGAAACAGCTTCTGAAGATGAGGTTGAAATAGAAATTGGAAGTTTGTGTGGTGAGGCTTTGTCACCAGCACCAGGTGGTCCATTTTCAGCATTGACTCCATCCATGTGGCCGCAAGATATTTTGGTTAAATTGAATCAACCTGATGATCCAAATTCACAACCTGAATATAGGTAAGATATGTATCAAATAATGTATAAAAGTATATTAAACTTTTTTTTAAAATGTATACAAAAACTGCATTTATAAAAAAAATGTAGTAAAATAATTTTACAAATTAATATTTGCATTTATAAATTAATATTTATAACCGTTCCATCAATCTAGGTTTGATGAATTTGGCTTTCGTGTGGAAGAAGAAGATGGCCCTGAACAGAATTCAAAAAAATTGCTGGGAATACCATTTGTTGAGGATCCTCAACATAGGTTAATTAAAATCGTATTTTCATAACATACTTAATAAAATATAGCTATTGTAATTGTATTTGAAATAGAAGTTAGCTATAGAGTATAAAAATAGTAAAAAAATATAAAATTCAAACATATTGATTTGTTCTTTTAGATTGCAATGGGTTGCTCTTTTGGAATTTAGCCATAATAAAGAAGTGGCAGAACTCTCCTGGCAAAATATGGATCGAAATCTACCACGTACAGATAAATTACGTGAAATGGTTCGCCGCGGCATACCTCATTCCTTGAGACCTCAAATTTGGATGCGCATGTCAGGTATAAACAATAAAAACACAAATTTTTGACAAGTTATGATGAAAATACGTTTTTAATTATAGGAGCACTTCAGAAAAAATGTTCATCGGAAATAATGTACAAAGATATAGTGAAAGCATCGAGTAATGATGCATTAATGACCAATAAGCAAATAGAAAAAGATCTCCTTCGCATTATGCCAGCCAATGCATGTTTCAGTCATCTCCATAGTACTGGTATACCCCGTTTAAGACGCGTTATGCGTGCCTTAGCTTGGTTATATCCTGATATTGGGTATGGAAAAGTACAAATATAATTAATTTTAACGGCATTATTTTATTAAGTTAAATACATAATATATAATAATTTTAATTTTAATATATAATTTTTATCCTATATCAAGTTACTGTCAAGGTACGGGTACGATGGCAGCGTCATTATTATTACTTTTGGAAGAGGAAGATGCATTCTGGATGATGGCAACAATAGTGGAAGATTTGTTACCAGCTTCTTATTACTCTTCGACATTATTAGGTAATACATTTTGTCAACCTTATAGAGTATTTGTAGTTACAAAAATTTATGCCAATTGTAACATAAAATTATTATTATTTTTATAGGTATTCAAGCCGACCAAAAAGTACTTCGCACATTAGTAGCTAATTACCTTCCTGACATAGATCATGTTTTGCTGCAACATGACATAGAATTAAGTCTTATATCTCTGCACTGGTTTCTGACTTTATTTGCATCAGTTGTGCATATGAAAATATTACTACGAATATGGGATATGTTCCTTTTTGATGGATCTATAGTTTTATTCCAAATTACGCTTGGGATGTTGAAGATAAAAGGTATATTTTTAATATGTACTTATTATATTTTGATCTATATTATTTTATACAATTACTTATAATTATAAAATAAATTATAAAATAATTATAAAATAAATTATAAAATAATTATAAAATAAAATGTTTTTTTTTTTTTTTCAGAAACAGACTTGAGACAATTGGAAAACTCTGCACAAATATTTAACGCTCTCTCAGATATACCAGGAGACATTGATGATGTGGACCAATTATTCAATGTATGTTTCTCTTGATTGTTTCTCTTGACAATTTTAAAAACATGTTATAACGTAGTTTGTTTTAATATAAATTCGATATTTTTTAGGTATCTTTAGAAATTAGTGGATCACTGACAGACGTGTTAGTCGAGACTCATCGACGTCGTCACTTAGCTTATTTAATGGCTGATCAAGGCGGATTGGTAGGAAATCCAGATGCAGTACCGAATTTACCAAAACAACATTTGAATAGGTAAGTGATGAAAAATATATTATGTGTAATTCCTAATAATAATTTAATAATAATTCACGATCACAATAATTTGAATTTTTTTATATTTGTGTATATCTTCTTTGTGGTCTTTTTGCAGACGTCAAATGAAGCGAAATAAATCAATGTTGCAAACAATTTTATTTGGAAATGATGACGGCGAAGACGATGCAAAATCTAAAAATATTCGTCAAACAGGTATGTATGTATAGCATCCAGTAGAATTTTTAATAAAATTTGTCTGTACTTAATTTAATATATGAACTTTTAGAAATTCTAGTTGATCTAAGAGAAGCTGTTTTACAAGTTGCAAGACATTTCATAAATGTCGATCCAAAATTAAATAATGTTGTTCTCATAGCAGATTATACAATGGAAAGTCATGCAAAAGACCATGATAATTATGTTAATGTGTCGCGGACACGGAAAAGAAGAGCAAAAGCTTTATTAGGTAATTAGACATAAATATCTTTTCTATTACATATAACGATATGATTTTAATAATAATAAAAACAGACTTATAACAATAAAAATAAAGATTCATATTTAATTTAAGAAATCAAATGAAGATGAAAAATGCTGCTCTATACATATTAATTTTGTTACAGATTTTGAGAGACATGATGATGATGAACTTGGCTTTAGAAAGAATGATATAATTACAATCATTAGTCAAAAAGATGAACATTGCTGGGTGGGAGAACTTAATGGGCTAAGAGGTAATATAAGTAACGAAAGAAATCTTACAATATTATGAGTATTATAATGAAATGACTGAATTTATGATAGGCATATTAATTTTTTTTAAATAGTTTAATTATATATTTTAATTATTTATTATTTATTTATTTTTTAATATTTTTTAAATGTGTGTTTTATACTTTGTGTTATCTTCTTTGCGATTTTTTTATAATAGGTATATGCTGATAATTATACAGATTTTTAAAGTGAATTATCTTATTTTCTTATTTTAAATGATAATTTTTTCAAAATATATTTTAGTTTAATAATATATTTCTAGGATGGTTTCCTGCTAAATTTGTAGAATTGCTGGATGAACGTAGTAAACAATATACATGCGCTGGAGATGATGCGGTTAGCGAAGCTGTTACGGATTTAGTAAGAGGTACATTGTGTCCCACTGTGAAAGCAGTCTTAGAGCATGGAATGAAAAGACCATCATTTTTGGGTGGACCGTGTCATCCGTGGTTATTTATAGAAGAAGCTTCTAACAGAGAAGTGGAAAAAGACTTCAATTCTGTTTATAGTCGATTGGTGCTGTGCAAAACATACAGATTGGATGAAGATGGTAAAGTTCTCACACCAGAAGAGGTATTACAAATTATATTCATTTTTCTTGTGTATATATTTAATTAAAGAGCCTAAGAAAAAAGCTGCCAACTAATCACATGCTTCTTTTTATATAGTTAACTAGTTGTGTTCCGAATTACGTACAAAGTGCATCATTTGTCTTTGTTATTCACCAAAGACCGAAAAAGGATAAAATGATATCTCTACACTTTATGCATAATTCGGAATGCACCCTACGACTGCGTTTCGTTGTGTACATAATGCGTATAAAGATATTTTATCCTTTAGAGGATAGAATGATCATACGTGCAACGGAATGCAACCTATGTAATTTTTGTGATTTTTGCTCAGAATCACGTGATCAGTTGACACCATTAACATCTCTTTCTTAGGCTTTCTACATTCAGTGAATAATAAAGAAAATATTTCAGTTATTATATCGCTGTGTCCAATCTGTAAATTTAACACACGACAATGCACACGCTCAGATGGATGTGAAATTACGTTCTCTCATTTGTCTCGGTTTAAACGAACAAGTGCTTCATTTATGGCTCGAAGTCTTATGTTCCTGTGTAGAAGTAGTGCAAAAGTGGTAAGTATAAACAAATTATCTGTGCTATTAATAATATCTATTTTCTGTTATGATATATAATAGTATATATAATGTTTAGGTATCAACCGTGGAGCTTCATAAATAGTCCAGGTTGGGTGCAAATAAAATGTGAGTTAAGAATATTAAGTCAATTTGCATTTAACTTGAATCCCGACTGGGAATTACCGCCCAAAAAAGAACAATCACAGCCTTTAAAAGATGGAGTTCGCGATATGCTAGTCAAACATCATTTATTTAGTTGGGATCTTTAGCAGATAAGATAGTTAATAAGGTTATGCCAATCTTCTGCTTTTCGTCCAAAAACTTGGGATTTAATTTTTCCATTTCTCTCTAGTCTCTAATTTAATTATAGTAAAAAAGTCAGGGTATATCGAAATATATATTTTGATTTAAAAATTTTTATAAATAACAGCAATCTTAATAATTGCAAAGAGTTTTAGCATCTAAAATTTTTAGATTGAAATGCACTAATGACTAAGAAATGTAATGTACAAATAAATAATCTCTTTATCATTATATTATATAACATAATTTATAAACGTGTTATAAAAGAAAGTTTATATTTATTTATATGACACTTAGTAAGACACTTAGTAAACAATAGTAGAAGAGAGACTCTACTTATATATTAAATTTTTTTCTTCTCTTTAGATAAGCAAGCAAATAATATTTTAAGAAGCTTTTGAAAGTCCTTATTAAAGTAATTCTGTATCTATATCAAAATAATTGACAGAGAAAAACAATATATCTATGAAATAAAAATATTGGAATAGAAAGTATTAGATTACCAAAGTTGTGTACTGTGTCTAATTATATAAATGTTACTACGTAATTATATTCCTTTATGAAATAGTTAGTTTTATATTTTTTCGTTATAAGAAAAAATGTTGATATAATCAACAATATAATTCATATATACAAATATATATTATATGATCTCTGTAGATATCTATGTATGATAGTGAATATATATTGTCATATCTTCAAGCAAATAGATATGTAGTAATATTATAATTTAAAGCCATAATCTAAAATGTCCTCTTCGAGAAAAATTTTACTCAAAATATAGTACATGTTACATATAGTACAAATATTATATTATCGAGTAAAATTTTCTTTGGAGAGGACATTTTGGAATGTAGCCTAAAAGATTATTTATTTTTGAGCAGTGCCTTCTTGATACATAAATATAATTAAAATATTTTATATATATTTAAAAGTTTTCAGTATTTACAAAATATAAATTATTTATTTTCTTCCAAAATAAAATATTGAACATGTAATTTATTTTATAAAACGCAATTATGCAATAATTATATAACGTAGGATTTTTTATAGATATTCTTGGTGTTCTTTTAATTAATCAAGTTTACGTTTTTTAATACAGCACATATCTGTAAAATTTTCATCAATAATTTTTAGAAACGGTTTTTTCGCTTTAGTTTCAGTAGTTAAAGATGGAGTTTGTAAAAATTCATCTTTATCAAATTTTAAGGGAGCACAGCCTTGTACTTTTCAATAGTCAATGCGTCAATGTGTAAATCATGTACGTCCAAAATATCTTCTTCATATGTTGATTTATCAGAGAAATTAATCTCACACTTGCATGGTCGTTTTTTTATATAAATAAAATGTAAATCCATAACATTAGTGCCAGTTTTTCCCGTTTTAACTAAGTCTGCCCCCTTCTTAAAGCGCGAGTAAAAATTGTACGTATCGTTTTCTTGTAAGACATTTTCAGGTAACATGCGTTCTACTTCCATTATTTTTAATCCTAAATCAATATGTTCATTAACATCTTCTCGAGAAGACTTTTCTATTGTGCTATTGGAATCTCGTCCTTTTTGTTCAATATTAGATTCTGCTACAAATCTACTCGTTTGCTGTCGTCTGTATGAATCCTGCGTTTTTCTGTCTGTCATTATTTCCTGTTTCGCCTGTGCATTTTTTTTGGTAGTCATAGATTTAATTTTTGCGTAAAAATCGTGCATTACGGGCGCAATGGCAGGATAACCAAATGCACCTGCTGCATCAGTAGGACCATCTTGACCATCAGTACCTGCACTGAGCATCATCACATCGTATTCGACAAGTCGCGGATCAGTTTTGATTTTTGCTAGCCAATCTAGTGAAAAACGTAAAGCTAATTCCTGATTTCTACCGCCTTTTCCTTGACCTGTTACCACAACCGTAGGTTCTCCACCTCCGATTAAAACTATACCACCAAGATTGCCAATAAGATGAAAGATTTCGTCGATTTTATCAATAGATAATGAAAGTATTGGCATAATCCGTACTTTGTCGTAAAATTCTTTTCTCTCCAGCTCATTTAGCAAAACGAGACATATCAAACTTGTTAAATGAACATATGCTGAACTAACATCTTGTACATTTCCTGTAACATTATTCTTTAAGATTATTGGAGTTAATTTTTTGCGCAAAGCTTCACGTTTTGCAGCTTCCAGAGCCATTGTATTGTTTCCTATAATTATATTTGTTACGTGTTTGAACTGTTTAGTGGCAGTTTTAGTTGTAACTGAACTTAATAACGGTTTGTCATTAAACGGTTCCTTGGACGTTATGACAGTCTTTAAATTACCCTCCAGTGACTGAAACAAGTTATACTTCTTTAAAATAGCAACAACATGCTCCGGTGTTCTCGGATTATAAACAGTAGGACCACTGGCGATCAAATCTATGGGATCACCGACAATATCGGATAGTATTAGCGTAATAATGGATGCAGGATAGGCCATACGTGCCAGACCACCGCCTTTTATCAGAGACAGCTTTTGTCTCACGGTGTTAAGCTCGGTGATATCGGCACCTGCATTTTGGAGCTTTTTACAAAATTCCAACTTGTCTTTTTGATCCAGAACGGGCCTCGGCATGTACAGTAATGCGGAGCCTCCACCTGACACTAATACTACCAGAGTATCCGTCTCGGTTAACTTTTCGACCAGATCTATAATATCGTGTGTAGTGTCCAATGATCTGTCATCAGGTTGATTGTTGACGCCACCTTCGCGATAGTCTATCCTACTGTTGTGCAACTTAGGGAAGCTAGATTTATCTTCGAAGGCCCACATAGCGTCCCACGACATACTCGGCACGCTAACAATGCCCTTCTTCAAAGTGTCGCCGAGCACTCGCTCGAGCTCCACGGCCATTCCCATAACCGCCTTACCGAATCCAATGAGATAAACGTCCCCTTTAAGCGGGAAACTCCTCTCGTCGACGTACAAAGCGTTATCTCGGAGTTTCACTCTCCTCCTTATAATTTCGTTCGGCGACATCGCTTTCACGGCGGAACGGAAGATATCTTTTAAATCAACTCTCGAATCCGACAGGAATTTCGTGTCCGTTGCCATATCGCGATTTGAACTTGTACACTTAGAAATTTTTGAGAGGTTAGGACGAAAAGCAATCGTACGACTGGAAAATAAAAATAAAAATAAAAATAAACGAAACGTTTTTCCGAGATGCATTTGATTGAGCGTTGATAAGAATCAAGACACTTACCTGTGCAAAATGAACTTATGAAATATTATTCTCCGCATTATAATCAATTGTTAAATGCATCGACTCGACTGCAACGTAAGACTTCTTGTGAGATAACACAATGCGGTATCTTTTTTATCAATAGTTTTCACGCCACGTTCCACGTCACTCGTTGTCGAAATATTCAAAGCATTCTCGACTTTTCAAATTTCGCGAAACACGCAATTCTATAACTCTGCGTGCGTGTGTTACGCAATTATTTAATTGTTCGAAATCTATTTCGAGAACAGCACAGTTGCGGTCTGGATAATCAAACATTTGTATGAAAGTACATAATCTTTGCAGTGTCGAATATAAAAATTCAACTTGCATCTATCTATAAATACAGTCTATAAATACAGTCGTTAGTTTGTTAATTTTACTTTCTCGGCTATTTCTTGCCGGAGAAAGAAATACTGTCGACCTACAATTCGTGACTAACAATCCTATGTTAGAATCGAACGGCATGCTCTCTCTTCCCTCAGCAACAGTCGTAACGACGACAAATAAGGCGAGAAACTTGAATTTATCCGTTAGAATAAAAAAATTGTAATACATATCGTGTTTTTCACAAACGAAGTAAATATACTTGACAATTTATTGATAATTAAAAGATTAAATTTAACTCGATATGAATAGAAAATATACATTATAATGCTGTTTGTCTGAATTACTTAAAGCAAAAATGTAAAATTATTACAGAGATTTTATATCTAAGAATTTTATTGTGACATAAACGAAATCTCGGTCGACACGAACTAATATCTACGTTATAATTTAATGTTATTAATTATTATGTAACATCTATATATTAGATTCATATTGAATGTGAGTTATAATATAAATATTTTTAGTTGAATATCAAGTAGGATATTTTATATAATACATATAATTTTAATTTTAATTATTATGTATTTTGTTTTATTTTACTATGACATAAATGTACAAACAAAAAGGAATAAAAAATTAAACAAAAATAAATGAAAATTGTTTCATGGGTATCATATTTCGATTTTTTAGACTTAAAACAATTTTGCTAAACATTAGAAAATTAATTTTTAATAGACAGAGGAGACGCATCAAATAAGTCAACTTTTGTATTAGTTAATCATATATTTGGCATTAAATTCGCGAATATGAATTGAATCAGTTTAGGATATATAAATATTTTGTGTTCTGTGTGCAGAATAAAATTTTAGAGAAACGAAATCCAGAGAAAAGTCAACGTTCGAATTTTTGTTGGCCCTGAAAAGGGCCGTTTTTGTCGTCAATTCCAATTTACTTGGAACTAGTGTACTTGGTTACTGCTTTCGTGCCTTCGCTGACTGCGTGCTTCGCCAATTCACCGGGCAACAGAAGTCTCACAGCCGTCTGGATCTCCCGAGAGGTGATCGTTGAGCGCTTGTTGTAATGCGCTAATCTCGATGCTTCCGCGGCGATTCTCTCGAATACATCGTTGACAAAGCTGTTCATGATGCTCATAGCTTTGCTGGAGATTCCGGTGTCCGGATGTACTTGCTTCAATACTTTGTAGATGTAAATGGCGTAGCTCTCCTTCCTCTTACGCTTCTTCTTCTTGTCAGTCTTGCTAATATTCTTTTGAGCCTTACCGGCCTTCTTCACGGCTTTGCCACTGGCTTTAGGAGGCATTTTGTCGTACAATCAGAAAGTTTGCGGATAGAACCACGATACAGCGTTCTCGATATTCACGGGTAAAATGAGTTGGAGCGCAAACCAAACTATCATATATATACCATTCCGCGGTACCTACAGCGCACCAATCAGAGGGTCGGAGAGCAGCTGTGCGCGCCGATTGGTGGGGAGTGCGCTATCCTCGCGGGGTATAAAAGGGAGTGCTCGGTCAGCGAAACGTCACAAATCTCTCGCTTCTCTCGAAGAAAGTATACCTGTACCGTATTCGTTAATCGAGCAATATGTCTGGTCGTGGCAAGGGTGGCAAAGTCAAGGGAAAGGCGAAGTCTCGTTCCAATAGGGCGGGATTGCAGTTCCCCGTGGGTCGTATTCATCGTTTGCTGAGAAAAGGAAATTACGCTGAACGCGTTGGCGCTGGTGCACCGGTCTACCTGGCTGCAGTAATGGAATATCTGGCTGCTGAAGTTTTGGAGTTGGCTGGTAACGCCGCTCGTGATAACAAGAAGACTAGGATCATCCCTCGTCACTTGCAACTCGCCATCCGCAATGACGAGGAGTTGAACAAACTGTTATCCGGTGTGACCATTGCTCAAGGCGGTGTTTTGCCGAACATCCAGGCCGTATTGCTACCCAAGAAGACCGAGAAGAAGGCATAATCGTAATCTGGCATCTGATACAAATGGCCCTTTTCAGGGCCACAAAATTTTTTTAACGAAGACATACTCTGTTCAGCATTATAATACCTCACTATTTCTAATGTTTATACCATTTTTCCTATTCACATTCAGCAGTAGGTTATTAAATTCGATAAACTACATCGCACAATTTCTAGTAATAAAAAAATGAATTTACATAATTATTAAACATCAAGATCGATTCTCAAAAATAAGATTGATTTATTTACTTATCTACTATTACTTACATATTTAGTTTCTTCACAATAGTTTAAGATACTAAGTAATAATATTATTAAATTGCTTGTTAATTTAATTCCATAACTACTTCAATTTCAGTTCAGGATTCTGTTTCAAAATCAACAAATCGATGCGCTATTTGTATACTTTGCGTGAATTAAAAACTATAAAATTCATTTTAAAATATTGAGCACCGAGATCTGCTTTAATCAAATAAAGCTTTCACTTCACTTATTTATTTGTAATAATAGATCAATAGTCTTTCGTGTGAAATTAATATTGCGACTTTATTATCATATATTTTGATGTACAACTTTATGCTATAATTCAAATATTTAAAATCAAATTTTTACATTTTATAATTATAAATATATTTATTTGACTGATTCTTATGAATCTTGTTTAGAAATTCAAACATTTAATGTCTCATTTTAGAGATATTAAAATCAATATTTCTAATTCTAGTTTTTAATTTCTGAATTGCTCATGAATATCATTAGTTATCTTTTCTAGTTATTTCATGATCTCTAGCGCTTTGTAAATTTT
>Ga0157364_1000346_pt1 | contig 29182 bp, 11 predicted proteins | sample AttsexASBM2_FD_111476 | JGI IMG/M metagenome (GOLD analysis project Ga0157364, IMG submission 111476) | Fungus gardens microbial communities from leaf cutter ant in Ribeirão Preto, State of São Paulo, Brazil - Atta sexdens ASBM2 | ecosystem: Host-associated > Fungi > Mycelium > Unclassified ... | reverse complement strand
TACCCAAATTTTTTAAATTTAACATTCCATATATATATATATATATATATATATATATATATATTATATAATATATACACGGTATAATATTCTAGTATTACCGAAAAATTATGCGTATACTGATATTATGAAAATTTCGGTTTAATACTGGTATTTAACGTCCAATACTGGTATTTGGATCTCGGTTTTGCGTATATCGCTATAGAATATCGGTTTTTAATCTCTGATTTATATGATGCTGAAAAATTAATATATTGATATATTACCGCTATTTTCATATCGTTTTAAATTCCTGAATATAAAATAGTAGATTATGATAGAGGTTAAGTTTACATTAGTTATATCCTTACAAGATAGGAAAGTAAAAATAGTGGATTTTAAGGGTGTTTTGTATGTATAATTGTAGCGAAAAGTTTCTGAAATTTGATTTTGACGAATATGTACTGTTATGGTTTGAATAATAAAGATTGTATATAGAATCTTACTTATCATACTTATAACTAAAATGCAGAAATGTACTTTTGAATTTCTATTGCTAATTATTTTTGAAAAAAATAAAAAATTTTTGACAGTAAGAATATCTCCAATCTAACCTTAAAATCTTTATATTTTAAACTTTTATAACTTCAAGTTGCTTCACAGTGAATCGATTTCAGATTTTGTTATAAGTGTCTGAACATAAGAATAATCTATAAAAATTTTGTTAAATTTTTAATATTTTAAAAATAGATATTAAACATTCTTTTTGATAAAATCTTTTATTTTTCTTATCCTGCAGAATAAGATTGTAAGTGCTGCTCGAAAAATATAAATCTTCTTCTTTTGTCAAAAAAGAAGATATAACAGTAATTATTGCATTTAATTCAGTCAATTTTAAATTGTCGTCCATGTTCACTGTATGAATTCACTGTGAATCCGTTCCGTTACTAAAACCATATGGAATGTATTGGAACGGAACGTACCCTGCACTCCATGTCATGCATTAAATACTCATGCACTTCATGCAAGAAATGGAACGCACCCCTAAGTAAATTTGCTTACTTTTATAATTCACCTTTTATAATTCACCTTGAAAATAGAGAATCGACCTCCTGCTTTCTTTTCTGCAATTGTGATTAGTTTCGCTGTACCGTTCCACTGTAAATTTCCGTTCATGGAATAACAGCCTGAGAGAGACCATGCCGACCTTTTTCCTATTAGAGACTCCGCACAATAAAAGGAAAAGGTTAACAAAGAACAGAGAATAAGAATAAGAATCTATCAGAAATTGTGTATTCTACAATACATGATTTCTGATAGGTTGAAATTCTTATTCTCTGTTTCCTTTATTATGCGGAGCCCCTTACCCATTTTTCTGTTACACATTCGAAATCGCTCGTAGACGATCGCCAGTACATTCATTTTCGATTTGGAAACTATATAACATGAAACGTGACTACATCCATTTTTCACACATTGTCGATAAAATCATATCGTCGAAAGTGTATGGTTCGTGTCTGTACTACATTCATAGAATAGAAGCATGCTAACTATTCCAATATCCCATTCTCTTCATATTCACGACTATTCCATCATGGAACGCGACTATTGAATGTGTTTTTAAATAACCTTTAACGTTACATTCTCGACCATACTCTAGAGTTATCAGAGTATATATGTATCATTATTTCTATTCGAGAACTTGTATCGAAAATTCATACCAATTTAGCATTGTGGACACAAGGCTTAAAGCATACGCAAGCATACGGTCTCGAGCTTGTGAGTGATTGTAAGTAAAAACTCGGTTTAATCTTGCTTGTCAGAATGAAAAGGAACGTGTATTCAACTGACAAGACAAAAAAACTTCCCCAAGTGTTTTGATTTCGGAATAAAACTCCGATTGATTTCGTTTTCATCAGTAAAGTATATTTATATTTTGGGGCAAATCCTCAACCATTTTAGAGATATTAATGGTGGAGAGAAGTGACTTTTTTATGCGCAAAATCCGCATTTTTCATTACTAATAATAATAAACTATTGAAATTTGGTATAACATATGTCACGAAGAATGCCTTGCAATCACAGTCACATGCAGTCAAAGTTATTGTTCTTTGATACACTGTCTTCAAATAGGAATTTTTTTTGTCCCGAAATATGAATACTGGTAAAGGCAAAATAAAAATCGGAATGAGGAAGTTCCCTTGTGAGTATAATAGTCACAATGAGAATTACTCGAATTTTGGTATAAATGCAGAACAACTAATAACTGCAGCTAATTCAGTTGAACTAATGTGCATTAACAAAATTGACAGATGCTCTAGTGCCATTTAGTTACTATTTTGAGTCTAATTAAACTAAAGTATCTTTAAAAGTATAGTATCTACTAAACTATTCATTTTTGGTACCTGAATACTTTTAAATCAAATTTACGAAAAGTTTCTAAATATATAAAAAATTGGAATATAATCCTATAAAGACAATACACTAGCTATTTGTGTGTTTATTTATTACACGAACACAAAATATATATAAATGTTTCGATTTTAAATTGATGAGTCGATTGCAGAATAAATAGGAAGACTAGTCAGCATTCAGCCAGCAAAGAATGGATTAAAATGGATTGAAATTTTTTTCTATCCGAATGCATATTTTAAATAGCGAATACTTTTTTTGAATTTAATTAGATTCAATTGGATTCAATTGGATTCAATTAGATTCAATTGGATGCAATTGGATTGAAAAACTGCAATTCAAAATTTTGAATTGAACAGTATTCATAATTGTGTTTGTATGCACAGAAAAAGCTAATATTATTTTTAGAAAGGCATAGAGATATGCTCCATGTAATTCCTATAAATGAATAAAAATAAATGAATAAATTCAGAATTGAAAAGCATTCATTTTAATGTTCGTGAATCAATATTTCTGAAAATCTGAATTCATTTCAATTCATTTCAATCCATTCTCGTTTGCTGGGCAAATATATAGGCTTTCAATGACTCATGATTTTGATTGGGAACATGCTAAAATTTTAAATATAGAAAAGAATATCTTCAAAAAAATTGACGTTTGAGATGTTGTATATATAAACAAAAATAAGATTTTGAATTTACAAAGAAATACTGAATCTCTTGTATACCAAGATTTGTTGATATCTTGATACTTTTTCTCTCGAATAATTCTCTCATTATTCGCCGTGAACTGTTCTTTAAATTTAATTTATTTTTATAAATAATGAATATTTTAGTAAAAATTATTTGAATTATTAGTCCGCCATATTACATCGGTTGTTTTGAATTTTGTAATTTTAGCTTCTAATTTATAATCATTGACCCGAACAATTTCCGCGTACAAAATTTCAAAAATATGGGTCTAATATTAAAATTCATGATACAAATGATTAAAAAATGTTATAACAGTTGTAAAGCTGCTTTTTTTGTTATGACTGCATTTACTTGGATATATATTGAATAAAGTCAACAAATATCCAAGTAAATGCTTAATTATGAATTACTTTATATATCTTTCTGAACTTGGAAAATAATAACATTTGGAAAATAATATGGAATAATATGGAATTTCATTCGCTATTAACAGAATTGCAGAAGTGTGTATCACAAAATGCTGAAAACATTCAAGTGCCTCCAATGCAATTCAACCTTCGATCGTGCTTCACAATTGGATTATCATCATCGAAGTTTACATCTAGGAGAAAGATCCCAAATATGCCAGATATGTGGAAAAGGTTTCTTTCGGAAAGCAGATTTGCGCACCCATTTAAACATTCATTTAGGAACAAATTTTTATATTTGTGAGATTTGTGGGAGGAAGTTTAGTCATATATCGAATCTTATAAGACACTGTAGAATGCATACAGGTAAGATATTGAGTACATCTATAATAATATAATAAATATATTTAAATGTAAGTAAAGATAATTAAATTATTAGTTCTTCGTTTTCAATCTTGACGAAATTAGATACATTTGATATATTTGATTTATTTGATACATTTTTGCGCGAAACGACTCTAGCAGAAAAAAAGCATTGCTCTGCCCTACGAATCGAGATATTAAGACTATTTTCTGCCAGACTTCTTTCATTTCATACAAAACGCATCAAATGAGTCTAATTTCATCAAGTTTGATAAGGCTAAATTGAATAATTATCAAATTAAAGAAAACAATAGAATCAAGTATTTTTTTGTTTATTTCATATGCAGGAATTAAACCGTATTCATGTTCAATTTGTGATAAAAATTTCACACAAATGTCTTCATTAGCAAGGCACATACAAATGATACATGGAATACCAAAGGAAGTTGTGCAGCAGTATTATAATTCTAGTCCTATCAGCGATAAACCACAAATCAACAATCGTGAATTGAAAGAAAACAAGGTGATGAATCATTATTACATTAATAATACGACGTTCAAAAGTTCTCATATACTAACAGCACTAATATCATTTTTATAAAATGATGTGAATTATATCATTACATATCACATTATCGACCCTGCTAATAAAGTGCGGAAATTGATGTAATGTCAATCCATGCTAAATCGAAAATTGATATATAGTAAAGTGAGTCCATTCTACATTCATAAATTGTATATATGTAATTGGATGTAATATTCTCAGACAACACAAAAAATGTCTAAAATCGGGTCATAAAACCCGATTAATTTCTGATTAATTTTATAATTTAATATCACGTTTCTATCAATTTTATAATTTAATATCACTTAAATTTCTTGTCGAATATTTGAACAAACAAAAAAATATTGTACGTATTAATTTTTTTTCAATTAGCTGATCTTGCAAAAATTCAGTGAAATCGTGGAATAATGTGATTTCCTTGCAAAATCGAAACTTTTTTGTTAAAAAATAACAATTTCAATATTAAATACATCATTTAAAATTTTCAAATTTTTAAAAGAGGATGTTAAAAAGAGGAGGATTTCTATTCAAAAAGATAAGTAAAAAGAATAATATTTTTTATAGAATTTGATTTCCTGGATACGATGAAGTTATTAAAAAGTGGCATTTGGGAAACATCTCGAAAATTAAACAAGAATATTGAAATTTAAATAAATCCATCATATTCCTGTTCAATTTTCGAAATGTTCTCTAAACGTTATAAACTTTTTAATACTTTTACGTATCTATCAGAATCTATAAAAAAATATTTCCTTTTATTTACATCCTTTTGGAAAAAAATCTCTTTTTAATATTCTCCTTTGAAGTTTGAAATCTAAAGGAACCATGTCTAAATAATTTTAGTTACGTATAAGCCATAGTTAAATTTTTTAAATTTAATTGCAGTATTGAGATATTTTGATTTTTTTTAATTTTTACTTCACAAAATCAACAGATTTCAACAACTCTTATATAAAGGATTTAATTAATTTTATATTAAAATTTTATATTAAATTAAATTCAATAAAATATATTTGAAAAAATTTGTGCAATAAAGAGTTAAGAAAACAATAATTGATTACTAAGCAGCAATGCTTATTAGAGAAGTTTTGATTATATTTTTTGACTGTGTCTTCAAAAGTATTTTTTTTTTTTGCAAAATATAAAAAGTATTATTGCGAGAACATTAATTGTATTGTCAGCATAATTACAAGAAATAATAATTAAATTTATATATTTTTAAAAAACTGTAAATTTATAATTTTTTTCATTAAATAATCCAATGTTTATATATTACTTATGTATTATTATTGTAGATTTTTCAGACAATAGATAATAATATAAAAAATAGAATTCATGAAACTTATATGAAGCCAAAATATATTAGCCAGAATACTACTAGAGATTTGGATGCAAAACACAACATTGATATGGGCAGCAAAGCACGTTTATTCGAGACTATTATTTATGTCACGTCTAAGCAGGTAAATACCTGATCTTTTAGATTTAGTCATTATAATATAAATATAAATATCTAATATAAAATGTATGAAAAGTTTGGTGAAAGTAATTTAGCCGAAAATGAAAATACAAATCGATTATTGCAAGATCATTTTGTCAAGATTGAGGAAAGACTTGGATCTACTAATTTATCGATGAATAATACTATTTCAAATTCTTCTCAAGATATAGTTAATAATCATGAACAAATACCATTTAAAGATAGTATAACTTATTTACAACAATTAGATAAGAACAATTTTACCGTACTATCTCAAGGTAGAGAATCTAATACTGAATCAGAAATTCAAAATAATGAATATATTGTGAGATCAAGTGATTCAGATATATGTATATCCCGAGGAACTTATAAAGAATCTTCCGTAAATAATATAAAAAATTCATTAAATATAGAAACAAATTTTCCTATTTATAATTCCAATGAAGTTTTGACGGACCAAAAATTTCTGTACAAACAAATAAACAAAGGAATTATTAGTGAAAATAAAAAATGTAATAAACCATTAAATGATGATGACAATCAATTATATATAGAACTCTCTAATTCAGGAATGTTAAAATTTGATGAGCCTAGATACTGTAATAATATCAGCTTAACCAGTCTGAATTTTAATCATTCCATGAAGTCCTATCATTCTGAAAACAATGTTGCTAATGAAATAATATATACTTCCAAATCCGCTATGCAGAAAGACTTGTCATGCAATGAGGAAAATTTAGAAAATATTAATAATGCCAATAATACCATATTAAACAATGAAGAACCAATGTTGCATTTAGTACAAACCGAGACTGGTGAGCAATTTTATGAATTTATAATAAGCAACTTGGTAGAAAAAATGCAGGATACTTCGTGCACAAAAGATGCGGAAGATACAATAGGATATCCTTCAAATATTTGTAGAGATAGTCAAAAAATCAATTCAAATCTAAAAGGAAATGAGAAGATCGATCAAATAGAGCATCAACAAGCTCTAGATGATCTTGTTGATATAAATAACGAATTTAATTGTACACAATTTGATTTTTATAGAGAGGAAAAAAATTATGCTATTTTAAGCCATGAGGTATCTGAATATTTCAAACAAAATTCAAAAGAAAATGAATGTGTAAGTAATATGCAAAAGAAAAATCAAATCCATAATTCTGGGAACTTGGAATTACTGGAAAACGAAACACATGTAGATTTTGATAAATACGTCGAAATTAATCTTGAAGCATTTGAAAGACTAAATTATGAAAATTGTAATGAAAAATTTTTGGAATTTGTGGAGGTTGCCGATATTGGCATAGAATCCTCAGGATACAAAGAACTTTCGATGGTACGTTTGATTCAAAATGATGGTGAACAACTGTTAGAACTATTGCAAGATTCTCAGGCTGAGCAAGAAGCAAATCAAGATTTCGTACAAGCTAATAATTTTAAAGACTGTTCAAACATTTTGCAAAATAATAATAAAAGAATTGATTGTCCTAAAAGTAAATCAGATTTCTTCGCATGTGTCGAGAATAATATACCATTATCCTCGATACAAGAAGAAAATATGAATAATAACCGAGGCATAAAGAATATTAAAGAATATACAGACAGTAGCAATCATATGCCTATAGATGTAATTACTACTAAAAGTGCAAGTATTAAAAATATTAGAACATCAGAAGAATTGAAAAAATCAAAAATAATTTCAAGAAAGTTCCAATGCTTAGTATGCAAAAAGGCATTTTCAACAACATATAATTATAAACAACACATTGGAATACATTTTACCGATCAGCAAAAATTTCATTGTAAAGATTGTGGAGTGTCCTTCGCTTGGAAATCTACTTTGAACAAACATATCGCAAATAATCATACCTCAGATGGTCCGCAAAAGTTTGTTTGTGAGATTTGTCCGAAAGTCTATAGCACCTTATCACAAGTAAACGTAAGTCTACCAATTTATTTAAGTTACATTGGCCTTATGTTATTACAGTTAAGAATTTTGTTCATTACTTATGGATTACAATCATTATTAATACTGATGCTACATAGACATAATATTGTAATCAGATACAGACCCGATTGTACATAGATGCTATATGGAGTTAGCAAAATAGACTTCATATTGCTCGATTCTATAGCAAAACAAGATTCATAATTATACATATAATTTCACATAAGTTGTAATTTCCCGTGCAACTCAAACTTATACATGGGCTTAGTAAGATCCACCCCACATTATCCGATGTAAAGTAAGGTTCATGATGGCATATTTTACATGATTTAAATATTTATTCGAAATAATATAGATTTTCATCTCATATATTATCATGTTCAATTTTGTACGCGATTGATTTCGTACGCAATTGGATTTATGCACAATCAGATCTGTATGTAATCAAGTCTGATTATCCTGTAATTGAGAATGGATTGAAATAGATTCAGATTTTCAGAAATACGCATTCGCAAACGTTAAAATGAATTTTCTAGAATGCATTTTTTAATCATTTATACACTGAAAAAAAATATAGTAAATTTTAATAAATATTTAGTTGAATACTACCAACTAAATATTTATTAAATATAAAGATATATTTATTTGATACAAGATTGATTTGAATTTAACAATCATTTTTTTTATTGAACAAATATTTATTGTAAGTAAATGTTTAGTTGGCAGTATTGAACTAAATATTAAAATTAACTATATTTTTTTCTCAGTGTAGGAATTACATGAAGCGCATTTCTATGCCTTCAATTTAAAAATAATATCAGCTTTTTCTGTGCATCGTGAATACTGCTTAATTCGAAATTTTGAATAGGAAATGCAGTTTTTCAATCTAGTTGCATCCAATTGAATCTAATTAATAATGCTTTTAAGACTTTCATGAGCGTTTTCTTCAGAGGTTTATCGACGCGTTGTGATCCATTTAGCATCTGAATCTAATTGAATTCAATTGAATCCAATCGAATTTGGACTGAATTCAATTGAATAAAAAAGTTTTCGCTATTTAAAATATGCATTCGGAAAATTTCCATTTTAATCCCTTTTCATTTAGAAAAATCTGTAAAAAACTTATTGCAAATTACCTCAGCCAGAATATATTTCTCAAAATAAATATATCGCCTCTATCTTTCTGTCCTTCATACATTTCAAATACGCTAATTTGATTAACTTATAAATTGAAATGATTAAATTAAAATAAATATTGAAGTTTTTGAATATCGATATGTTTTTTAATTATTTTGATAAAGTTGTTTAGAGAAATTTTATAAAAGAAAAAGATTAGACAATAATTACGTGTGATAAGCATTATAGATCTATGATTAACACACAAGTATTTCAGTACGTCTAATCATAAGAGCATAATTTTAAGAGCATTTCTTAATTATATATCAATAGTTGTTACAATTTTTATCGAGCGCAATTGTCATATCTTTGAATATCAATTTGGAAATGAACATGTTCTTATAAACGTGTAAACACATCCGATCAATATGTGTCCTTATACGCGTTATTAGCGCCCGCGTTCAATCGTAAGATGCGTCTCCTCTACGCGGTTCGCTATATGCTAAGTATTTTTCCTTATAATTTGAAAACTCCAGACGAAATTTTCATAAAGGAAAAAATCGTCTTAGAATTGAATTAGGAATGTGTCTTTTTAAGGACACTTGGGTTATTTTACATCAATTTATTTTGAGAAATATATTCCGGCTGAGATCATATTTTTTGCAGTAAGTTCTTTATAGATTTTATTCTGCATGTAAAAAATAAACGTAAGATCTTTACAAACTGAATCGTGTGTTTACAAAATTTTATATTTTAAATACATTACATTTCAAAATATAAAATATCCTGTGAAAAACGTTTTTGAAGATTTTATCTTAACATCTTAATGCTCGGAAAACATTCAGAGGTTGGTCACTGGAAAATACTTTTAATCAAATTTGGGGGAATTATTAATATTTCAGATTAGTTAAAAGTCCGAAAATAATCAGCACGCAATCATATTTCTGAGATAAATTCGTTTAAGACATATATATGTATTAGTTTAACATCTTTCACTTCACATCTAAGGCTGGTATTCATAGTCAGATCTTATATTCAAGACCATCTTAAGTACGATCTTAAGAAGTAACGAACCAATCAGAAGGCTGCGTTAAGACATTAAGTCTTGAAATAAGACTATGAATACCGGCCTGACGTATTAATAAGTATATTAATAAGAAATACTTTCTCATTAAACATGAAATGTGTAAATATTGGTAATAGAAATAAGGATAAGATGCAAGTATGGATAAAATAAAACTACTACTGAAAAAAAGGTCGTTAATAATGCTATCATTAGCTGCGTTCAGTGGACTCAACAGTTGAGTGAGCGCTCGCTGCTATTGATGTATTCTTCCAGATGCTGATTGATTTAAAAAAATATATCAATAATAGCAAACGCTCACTTAACTGTTGAGTCCACTGAATGCAGCCATTGGGTACATTCAGTACTACGATCACTCACTGGGCACTCAGTAAGCTCTTGCATCTGATCTATATCATTTGGTCTATATTTTTTTTAGTTCTAATGGAATATGCCAATTGAATGTAAGAGCTCACTGAGCGCTTAGTGAGCGGTTGTAGTACTGAATGCATTCATTATTGGAACGAGAAGAAAGCGTTCGAAGATGACAAGTCTGTGGACACAAATTTTCAACAGTTTATGCAATATTCTTCCTCCAATATTTTTTATTTTTTAATCATAAAAGTATAAATTAAAAATGACCCAGCCACAATCGAATGTTTTCCGAGCATTAAGATGTTAAGATAAAATCTTCAAAAACGTTTCACAGGATATTTTATATTTTAAAATGTAATGTATTTAAAATATAAAATATATTTTTGTAAACACACGATTCAGTTTGTAAAGATCTTTATTTTTTTACATGCAGAATAATGAACAGAATTGATTTATATAAGAAGAAACAAGCACACAATTCTATGAGATAAGGATCTTGAAATTTCGGAAATACTTCTATCTGAAACAAATTATATTGATTTTAAAATATCTCCTTCGAAACCTAAATAATTTTTATTTGAAATTTTTATTTAAATAAAAATTATTTTTTTTTCACTTTTAATTTATACTTTTATTTAAATGTATTGTTCTTATATAATTTTTAAGATTGATATATAAGATGGATCATTCTTGTATGTATATATTACAAATATAATACATGTCTCATATAGGAGCATGTAAAAAGGGATCATTTAAAGCAGCGGAATCATGTTTGTCTGCACTGCGGCAAGTCTTTCTTTAAAAGATTCGACCTGAAGACTCACAGTAGAACGCACACGAACGAACGTCCGTATGAATGTCGTATTTGCGGCAAAAGATTTCATCATCAGAGCCATATTATTCGTCATGAGCGTACGCATTCAGGCGAGCGACCATATGTATGCGACATTTGTCAAAGAACTTTTACACAGCCCAGTTCACTAAAAGCACATAAGCAGAAGCATCAGCAAATTCGAATGGATTTTTTGGATTACCAGATCGATGAGGACGATCCTATTGCATTAGCAACACTATGAGACATGGATCTATGAAATAAATATAAAAGGCGGTATGTTTCGTTGGATTGGAAAGAAGATAGTGGATATATACGGGATGATCCAGAACAATCCAGAAAAACAACCTATCCTTGAAAAGACGTATTCCTGACTTAATTGTAAGATTTTTTCTTTACAAATTTTATCCGAAAATTTCATCCGAAGTTAATTTTGAAATTATAAGAAGAAATATTTAGCGTATCACGGGCGTAGAGAAGACGAAGCAGGAACAGCACATTTCACAATTGAACATAAGCACTTACGCGGAGGGTGTTGACTGATTGGACACGTTCACACGTTTTATAAGAACAAATTCGGTCCTCTTTTCTTATTTCTCTCTGTTACTTTAAACATGCTAATTTTATTAAGTTATAAATTAAAATGATGAAATTGAAATAAGTATTGAATCCTTCGAGTATCGATTTGTTTTTTAATTACTGTGATAAAATTAGACAAGAGAGAAATTAGACAAATAATAAACATATGATAAACATTATAAAACTACTGTTGACACACAAATCATACAAGTGTTTTAGTGTGTCTAAGGCTAGGTTATTCCGTTCTTTCAATGAACTTCAGTTCACTCTTTTATGCACTTACTCCTTTACTTTTGTTTATTCAATAGATACATTACCACATATTAAGTGTGGGAAAAAGTTCGTGGCGTTTTTCCCGTTAGATGGCATTAAAAAACGCCACGAACTTTTTCCTAATAGTTATATTTATTTGAAGCTGGAATTGGCCCTAATTTTGAGAGCGTTTATTAATTGTATGTTAAGAGATTATAATTCTTATCACGCGTAATAATTATCTAATTTCTCATTTTCACAAAAATTTCTTTTAATGATTTTATTAGCGCGTAGTATTTTTTATTTATGAGAAATTTTATAAGAAACATGCGATTGCGTTTCTTAATATTCAAAGAGTTATAAATATAAAAAAAAAACATAAGCCAAATACACTTTAAAAGCTTATTATTATTTTAATTATAAAAATTATTATTACTATGTAGTATTACTAAATTGTAATAAAATGTATTACTAAATTATTATGTAGATATTCAATGATTTCATTTTGCTTTAACTTCTTGAAAAAAAAATAAATAATTTTAGATACAATGTAATAGTATTTGACAACTATTTACTGCAATTTACTTCATATATTCAAAGTCATAGTTTCCATGATGAGAGATTCTTCTTTTTATTTTTTATTGTGTCATGTCTCACTACATGATACACATATTTACTCGATAAAATGAGGAATTTATTAATCAATTCTCAAATAGCACAGAAATCCCTGCAAAGCGCTAAAAAAAGCGTTTATATACACTTTTTAGTGCTTTCTTTTAATACTTTGTAGATGCTGTATGCTATTTGTGATTAATTACTAACAATCATAAACAATTGATTAATATTCGGCGATTGGAATCACACGCAAAAAGAAATACACCTGTAAGTCTATACACAACAATATAACATGTGTTTATGTGTGGCAATTGATAGATCAGGATTGTCAAATTGAACAACTTTTCGCAATTTAAGCTATTCAACAAGCAAATTTTATGATGAAAATGGCTTCTGTGTAATCGGTTGCAAATTAAATTAAACCTCGCGAAAATTGAACTCCAAATATATTTTACGATTAGGCCGGTATTCATATATGTTTATCCCGAATTTTTATCTTGAATTAAGAAAAAAGTCTTTAGAAGACCTTTTTCCTCTATACGTTCTAGAAGTTATTAGTTTGGCCATTTAAATTCTGGAAATTCTATCTATATATCAGGTGTTCAAAATAAAACATCACTAATTGTCATTTTGGAAACAAAGCATTAAAAAAAACGTTTCATACAAAAGCTTTGTATCTTCGAAGGGGATATGAGGTGATGTCATTGATTTGACTTTGGCGTTGTCAAGGTCAAAGTAAGATCACATAGAATTTTTTTAATGGGACTCCCCATTTTTTTATTGCATATTCTTGTAACTTAACTTAGTTTTGAGAATTTTTCAAAACACTATAATAAAATATTTTTTAGGCACTTTCAAAAGATGAGTTTTTTAATTTTCATTTTTATTTAAAAAGAATTAGAGAACCACTCTCCATTGATCTTGATTTTGATAAATGTTATCAAAGTCATGACTCTGAGCAATATTCAAAATGTTTAGCCGTTGATCGGACACTTTAGGTAATGCTCTAATATCGGCGATACTATAATTTTCAGTTTTATAATTTGAAAAGTACTTACTGAAAAAAAATATTTTATTATATGTTTTGAAATTCTTTCGAGGTAAGCTACGAAATATGCAATAAAAGAATGGGGAGTTTCATTCAAAAAATTCTTCATTCAAATAATTCTATAAATGTTTAAAAACTACGATTAGATTAGAAATTTGATTTTTGTCCACAGAATTATCGAAATTTTCAATCGAAATTTTATCAATCTTCTATTGGGATAGCTGAATATATGGTTACTGGATTGGAAGTCATTATGAATTTTATGAATTTGAATCATGAAGAAACATGCATAGTTGCTAAAACAAATTCTCCTTTTTCAAATCATTTTGCAATTTTATTTTTATTTTTATTTTTTATATCGTAATGTAATTTATGAAATTATTTTTTTATATATTGTAAGAATTTAAATGTCAGATTTGTGCTAAGACAATGATATTATTTCATAAGCGTCTTACTTAAAAGTAGATTTAAAAGGCTGAAAATTCTGTTTAATAATACTGTAATGAAAGAATAAATTCATTTAAATCAAATTAAGATGTATTAGACGTATACATTCTCTGCAAAGAAAATTAAATTTGGAATTATGTTTAATATTTACACTTCAAATAAATTACATATGAAAATATTATACATATGAAAATTGTGTGAATAAGATTATATTTTTGTTTAATAACATATTTTTGTAATTTATTTTATTTGTTAATATTTTTATTGTTAAAAATTAAAATTTTAAAAATGATTAAAAAATTTTTCTTTTATAAGTATTATATATATTTTAAATATTCAAAAAAATTTTATTGCGATTTATTGATTAGTTAAAAAGATATAGAACAAATAAAGAGAAAAGAAAGATTCAATTCTTTTAATGAAGAATTTCAGAGAGAAAAGTAAGAAAAATAAACTAGTGCAAAAATTCAGCTAAAAAGAACAGGCCTAATATGTGTTCTCTGAATTAGAGTATGTTTCAAATAGAATGCTGCAAATGTTTTGAAGCGTTTTAATTGGCCAGTTTGTAACATTCTTTCTTCTAATTGCTCCATCCAATGCTTCAAAGCATTTGTAGCGACTTTGACAGCCTTTGACAGTCTGGGTGAATTTAAACCTGGATCGTTATTTAAAATCCCCAAAAAATTTTGAACTTAAAAGCTGCATTCGTTTTGGCGTTTGTAGCGCTTATGAGCATCAATTGTCTTTGTTTAACATTTAATAAACAACAAGGGCTGTGTTCTAAAATTTATTGTCAATACTGAAAATCTATAGTTTAATATTATAAATTTCAGTACTGGTAAGTAAATTTTGGAAACAGCTAAGGATGAAGCTTAGGGAGCTGTTTATATTGGTTGTAACCATATGCCGTAATCTGTAAAAATTGATCAATCATCTTTGAATATTTCTTTCTTACAGTCAAATAAGAAGGGAATACTCGACTGTGATTAGTCAATTCTTATAAATTACGGCATACGGTTACGGCCAATAAAATATAAATGCTCCCAAAGTGTTGTGAACGCCAAAGCGAACACAGCCAAAATGAAATAGATATACAAGGATGTTTAGAAATAGTAATAAGTCTTTCGCACAGGGACAGAGTGAATTAAATTGAGAAGAAAAATCCTCTATCTATCTATTTTATAATTGTCGCAATGATTAACTAGTTATTAACTTGTAAAAATAATCAAATTCGCCGTCAATTGCAAGCCAATGCAAGCGTGCGAGGTTTGTTCGTGTCGCATGCTCCAAATTAACTCAGAGAGCACTTGGATCACAGGTAAGATAGCAATTGGAGCAGTTGCATTCATGTGCTCAACACGGATTTAAGACAAGTGAGCATGTCATCTAACCTAATTCCGTGAAATCACCGAACAAGTCGAATGCCTCGTTTCGTTTCGGATATTTTGTGTTACTTCGATTATTTGAAAAGCGTTTTTATACAAAAAAATGCGTTTTTAATATAAATATAAAAGTTATAAATTAAAATGTCAAGGCTTTTTTAAAAAACGAGCAAATGTAGTTAACTAATAAAATTCGTCTCTTATTACATTCGTATAACGCTATAAATTTCAAATGTTTCGATTTACAAAGTCTTCATCAGTAATAATAAAGAAAACGTATTTATGTAACCCCATCCAATATCAACGAACATATGATACATAATAAAAATTATCGCTCTAGACTAATCTTTAGTTATTCCTGCATTAAGATATTATGGATTGACTATTCTATATAAATTAACGTAAAAGTAAATTCTGATCAATATTGAATTAAATATAATAATTTTTTAATCAGAAATTGATGTAATTTATATAATTATACAGAATATAGTTGAAGAAATCATTCGGAATGAGGTTTATATGAAATTATTGACTAAACTGATTCTCGATAACAACCGAAGAACCAGTTAAACACAATTTTACAATTATGGACTTTCAAACTTCTGACTTGATACTTATTTCGATCCGTAACCAAATTATGATTATTAAATAAAATAAAATTTTCCTTTAAAAATATACCTGTTAAATAAATACCTTGTTTTATATGTATATACACACGTACGTGCGTGCACGCACGCATCCGCGCACGCATACACACACACATTTCAATAATAGTACATTTTAACAAATGAATAGTATCCATTTATTTTATAATTTCATTTACTATAATATATGGCTTTCCAGCAAAAATGATAAAACATAAATGACATAGCCTAAAATAATTACTCAATTTTATTCTTATTGTTTGCAATAAACAAAGATGAAATAATTATTTAATTTAATTTATTGTGATACATATGCGTCTTTTATTTAAAAATGCTCGTATTAGTCAGTGTAATTTATCTAAAATATTTAAATGTGAGCGCGTGTACAGTTCTCAAAATGGTCACAAAATGGTCATCGTGACTTTGTCCCTCTACATCAAAGTCGCCGATGCTCAGTATCGCAATTGGTATATCTAGATTGTGGCCTAACATGGTGGAAGTTATATACAATACTTTCTCCAGGCAGCCAATACAATGACAAGATTCTAAATCCAGCAGAAAAACAAGCTTGTGTGTGCTGCCGGCTTAATTTATGTCACTTAATTTAAAGTTTGTTTTTTGTTGCTGAACTAGTATACACTTCTGGAACTTAAAGTGAGATAAATATACGTTTGATATTTGTTTAAAACAAGAAAGAGAATTCAAGAACAGTTGCACAGAATGCAGGAATAGAAAACAGACCACATGTTTCAAAACCACGAAATAAGTAATATAAATTAGAGTAAATCGAATATAGTGAGAGAGATATTACATGTTTTATAAAATCATAAGATTCCATATTCCAGATCGCATATTTAATAAAAGATTAAGATTTTACTTTATTTAATAATCATAATTTGGTTACGGATCGAAATAAGTATCAAGTCAGAAGTTTGAAAGTCCATAATTGTAAAATTGTATTTACTGGTTCTTCGATTGTTATCGAGAATCAGCTTAGTCAACAATTTCATATAAAACGTCATCCCGAATGATTTCTTCAACTATATTCTGTATAATTATATAAATGTCAATTTCTAATTAAAAAATTATTATATTTAATTCAATATTGATCAGAATTTATTTTTCATTTACGTTAATTTATATAGAATAATCAATCCGTAATATCTTAACGCAGAAATAACTAAATAAGATTAGCCTAGAGCGATAATTTTTATAGGTTTCCTTGATATAGAAATATTGGTTTAAGAAAATGGATCGTCCAAACATGACAAGTCCATTAGGAAAAACAGTAGCCTCTCCTAGAAAACGATTGTCGATTATTCAATCGCTAAAGAAAAATAGCTCGTAAGTTTCTTTGCATATAATATTATAATTATGCACTTTGTTACATAAGGAAGCTTGTTTATGTCATATTTATACAATAGTTATTTAATCTTTAGCACAACTAGTATAGCTGGACGTACAAATCAATCCATACAAGTAATATGCAGGACACAGAGCCATGTAGTGGAAAATTTTGGTTCTCCATTACCAGTCCTGGTTACAGAAGCACTCACATTTGTAGATCGGAATACAACTGTTAGCGTTAATATATCTGAGGATGGTTGGGCCTGGCTTGTTTATGGCCGTAAATTACTTGTATGGCAATGTAAAGCTAATATTCATTCCAAACAGAGAAGAACCTTTAAGAGTCAATGTCGTGAATTGTTGCTGCCTCAAAGCGATCTAGCTCATAAAGCAGACTGTATAGCAGTCTGGGTGCTGCCTGGTCATCAGGTAATGAAAGATCAAACTAATTTTATTTATAATGTATTCATTATCAATATAGATAGCAGATTGTTTCAGTATATTATACTAATTATGTCAATTTTTTACTTTTTTAAAAAAGTTTTAATTTTTTCAAATCCTGTGTATATACAGACATAATAATAAAAAATATGAAATGCATGTTCCATCGATACCTCTAGCATCATTTTAAATTTAATAAAGCTTTTATAATTTTTTATATTAATATTTTTATTTTTTAAGATTTGCTTTAAGAATTCAGATTGTAATTTAGATTTTTATTAAACATTGTTTTTAAACATTAATGACATTATTAACAGTGCATTCTAATATTCTGCAAATACTAAAACTTTATAGTTTATGCGAGAAGGTAACCACTCTTAAATTCTGGTGTACAACTCAGAAGTCCATTGATTTGTTCGAAATCTAATGAAGTCTGGCGAAGTCCAATGAAGTACGGTATGAATTCATGACTTCTTGGAAATTCAATAAAGTTTAGCAAAGTCCATCGAAGTATAGAAAATTCTGATGAAGTTCGTGACAGTCCGTGAAATCCGGTGAAATTCAAAGCCCAGGTGTACACCTATTTTCTGAGCGGTTACTCTCTTGAGTTTACATTACACATATGTATTAATATGTACTATTTTCAATCGATGACTATGACAATACAACCTAAAATACAAAGTGCAAAACATTTTTCAATATTTAAATTTCTATTATAAAATATTTTTAAACAATAAAAAATTTTTCTTGTAAAGTATTTCTAGTCAATTATATAAAAATAATGCAATTTATTGAATAGTTACATAGTAATAAGGAATTAAAGTAACGATAAAAGTAACAGCTGAATTTGAAACTATTACTGTGATAAAAGAAAGACGCTATCATTTATATAAAAGATTTGATAGCAACAACTGGTGCCAAGTTAAATCCACAGTAAATTAAATAAAGAATATAATCCATGATACTATCTTTAATTTTTATACAATGAAATCTAAATATCTTTATATTCTTATTGAAGGATTTTTCTTTTCCTCCCAAGTAGCTCAATTTTTCTTAAAAGAAATTATTACATTACAATCCATTTAAAGATATTTTCTCTTCCAATCGAAGTAATAGTAGTTATTTAATTCTCCTTCAAAATATATTACGAAATTGAGTTATTTCAATTCTAGTGTTACCCCAAAGAATTAAAGAGATAATAGCATAAAATGAAAAAATTTAATTTAAATAGAAAAATCTTTTAGATAAAAATACTTAGCACTGCTGGATTGAATAAAAAAAATTATAAAAATGAAAATAATAATTAACGAAAATAAAAAATAACGAAAGTTAATAATTAAAAGCAATAATAAAGTTAATCTGAATATTACATTGAATAAAAATAAAGTTAGCTGTTAGTTAGCTGTTTATTTTTTATATATCTTGAAAATTCGTAAAGTCATTATTTCCCAATCCTTTTATATATATATATATATATATATATATATATATATATATATATATAATATGTATATGAAATTTACATATTTGTTCATAGGTTCCTAGTTGCATGGCAGTCTCGCCAGAAGGAGTGGTACGTTTCTGGGCAAGTGTGGCACATGAAGGATCTTCTGTAGAGACAAGTGCTGAGCTTGCAGGACAAGAAGTCGATTGTCTTATACATGTTCCAGGCCATGGATGTATTCTAGCCACTACCACATGTACGGTGGCGCTCTTACAGCCGCAATTCAACAATGGAAAGAACAATATTACATGCCAAGTGCTTCGAACGAGTCAAGGATGGCTCGGTGGTATAGGTCGCAAAATGACCTCCCTCATTTTTGGAGCGATACCACAGTCGCCTGTTACAGAGACGAAATTGGTAAAAGTTACGTGCACATTACTGAACGATAGAGGATCAAGAGTTCTCATTCTTGCCGGATCTTCTTTGCAATATTGGTTCTTTTCTCATAATGAACAGGAGAAAATGGAATTTGACGAAGACATCACTGATATCGTTCAGCAGGCATTTCAAAGAAAAATTTGGGAATCAAGCCCTCAAAACATGAGCACATGGTTCGTTGATATGCAAACGTGTGAAGAAGGAATAGTCCTTTTAATGGCAGCCCATTGCGCTGATATTTCTATACAAATTCATTTTGCACTCGGACTATTACCTTTAGTCGGCACCACACTATCCAACTCATTTAAATGGTTTATACCAGTGAAAATTGATCCGATATTTTATCACAATGATATAGAGTCGAAATTAGTTTCTTATCATTTCATATTGTGCGATTGGGAAGCAATTATATACAATCGGCATAATGTACTCGTGATTAACACTGCGTCTGAGATCGAGCAAGATAAGATCGATCTAGTGAGAGGCAGCGAGGACGGTATACTCGGCGGTGCCATATGTTCAGCAACTCCGGTATTGTTCACAAAAAGTATCGGTCTTGTGTCCATTGTACCGGTGGATTTTGCAGTGCAAGATTTCAACACTGGATACACGGACACTACCATGAGTATGGATTACACTTATAAAGTAAATCAAACGGCTCAAAACTTTTCCACTCTTATAAGTAACGACGAGTTGCAAGATATGTACTGCAGTTCTGATACGGTCACACAATTACGTGCCGCCTTTCTCCTCAGCCTTCGACAGAATAAAGCACAATGTAATGAGATTCTCTCCCAACTGTTCCCTCTGCAGGAGGATCCGATAATGGACATCGATCCTATCCTTGACACACTTGTTTTAAAGATTGCGAAGGATCTAATCGACGATTATCCAGCCAATGATCCGAGATGGGCCCACCATAGAGATCTGTCAATAACAATGAACGCGGTCACTTCTATGCAAATACCACATCAACTGGAGGGTAAACAAAAAGCGTTAGATCTCTTTATAATGTTCTTGAAAGAGCACAACTTATGGAATAGGTTTTGTGCGGTTACATATAGAGGTACTATTATGTCCACATCCCATGTGCTTGGTGAATACGCAGAGAAAATAGTTGCGGCAGTGACATTATACAGTCTACAAAATAGATACGCAGAGATCATAGATGCTGTTGTGAACCAAACGTTGAATGAGAAAGAAGCATATGTGTCTGATGAGCTGACAGTGTGTGATGTATTCTATCGTGAGATAAGCACAGTGCATCTATTCCTGCCAATATTGGTAGAGAAGGCGTATGAAGTTACGCAGTCTGAAAGACCTTTGCAACAAGTTGGACAGTATATCATGCAAGTCAATACCATTTTATTGACTGTATTATACGAGGTAGTAAAATATCGTCAGTACAATGCTGAACGCTTTGTCCCTGCCAAGTTTTCCAACGAAATAACAGAATACCTCCCTTGGACAGCTGCGCCGGGTAAAGATGGCTTGAGAAGCTGTCTTAATACAATGCAGAATATCACTATCAAGCATGGTATAACAGGAACTGGTGACTCTACTGTGAGGAACGAACTGTATGAGCAATTGGTTAGTCTGATTGATTTAATATTGGATGGAAGAAAATGTCACTTGGAGAGCATTCGTGGCACAGAAAAATTCGAGGTTCTTCTAAAGCAATATGAGACAGAGCGTGCTAATTTGATACAACCGCTGATAAAGCAGGAACAATATGATAACGCTGCAATGCTTGCTGAAAAATATTGTGACTTTCCATCGCTAGTACAGATCTGCGAATTAACCGACAATAAGAATCGACTAGATGGATACATTGAGAAATTTGTGGTTCAAGATTTCGCTGGCTTCTTATTCTCTTGGTATGTGAAAGACGGACGTCAGGGTCAACTGGTTGAGAGATGCAGACACAGTGGTATTGCGGAGCTAACGGAAAAGCTATCAGAGCATCCTACTCTGTCCTGGGTGCAAGCTGCGTTGACTGACGAGCTGCGATTTGCTGCCAATACACTTCATACCTTGGCAGTTCAAGAATCCGAGCTAGTCACTCGTAAAAAGTCGATGCTATCGTTGGCCAAACTGGCTCTATTCGCATCAGACGAATCTGAGGATAAAGTAATGGATTGCGTGAAAACGATTGACAATGAATTAACACTCATAGCTTATCAGGAAGATCTGCCGGCACAAGTGCTCACAACATATGGCTACGATATTAAGAAGCTGCGGGTGCTCACACCACGAGAATTAATTATGCTGTACACTTCGAATGACAATGTTATCGCCAATGAGTACGATTTCAAGAAGGCCCTTGATTTGCTCGATTATGTAGAACATGAAGAAGATAAATCGTCGTTGAGATTACAAATATGGGCGCGCGCGGCTCGACGAAATCAATGGGACAACGTGGAAAAGAATCCTGAGCAACAAGTTCAAGAGACGCTTCTTTTCAAGTTAATGGATCTTACATACTTTATGGGTAAGTATATACTCAAAAAAACATTGATAAATAAAGCGTCGTCTACAAGCAATAATAGCAGTAGTGATAATACTGTAAGACCACGTCAAAGGTAAACTGATTTTCCGGTATAATAAATAGAACTCAAAGTAAATTCATAACAAGAAATTAGAATGTAGGAAATGGATTCAATCACTTACGAATTTACTTTATGCCATATTATATTGGAAAAATCAGTTTATTCCTGTATCTTATTACTGCTACTGTCCATTGTAGACACTTAAGGGAGCATTTATATTGACTGTAACTTAATCTGTAAAAATTGACCTCTCATCTTCCATTATTCCCTTTTTTTTAGCATCGAATGAGAGGGAAATACTTGACTGTGATTGATCAATTTTTACAAATTGCGGCGTGCGATTATGGCTAATATAAACGTTCCCCAATTCATTGAAAGAATGAGATTTTAAATTTAAATGAATGTTTTACCATTTTTAGGTGGAAAAGTAGATGAATTTTTGCCACACATTGATATGCTTCTGAAGGAACCAGAGCTTGGGGAACTTGCTACTTCCAATAATTTTCAGTTTCTTATAAAATTAATATATGAATATGCTTATCGAAGTTATTGATGCATTTATATTGATGTATAAAATATTCAATATTACGAGTATAGTTGCGATTATATTTTTGTACGAAAGGAAAGATTTACGAGATATTTATATGATAACAATTTTTCTTTTTAATATTTTTGAAGCTTTCACGAATATTTTCTTCAGAGGTTATAAGATTTGCAAAAAACCTTTTGGCACCTCTGAAGAAAAATACCTGAAAAAAATAAAAAGTATTCACGTGACCTTTGTCACGTTGGCTAATTTGAGCAGCTCATAAAATGCACCTTTAAGTTTAGGTTTATGACCACATTTGACATTAGCCTAGTTTACAGACATGTTCCGATATATACTGCTAGTATGCTAGCTGAAAATCTACAGTATATATAATGTGAACTAAATTTCAGTACTGGGCACCTATCATGGAACGAGGGGATCGATATCTTCAAACAAGGTGAAGGTGCTATAGTATATGTAATGCATACTATAGTCTTTCCCAGTTTTTCATATGCTAATTTTTCAAGAATAGGGGCCCAGCTTTTTTACCATATAAAATATCTGCGCAACGATACCGAAAAATTGGGGACCACATAAAAAATTCAGTGTCTATACTATATGAACTTTTTATGTGGACCTCAATTTTTAGTGCGCATTCGTCGATTTCCAACTAGGAATATGGCTTCCTTCAGCAAGTTGAAATTACAAGTTAGATTAGGTTAGCTGGATCTTCTTCCCAAAATATAATTAATGGCCGCAGCACAGACTCTTGCATAATACATAGTGCATAAAAGAATCAACCAATTGAAATTCTTCTTTTTCATGGAGGAAAGGAAAGATTCTGATTAGTTGATTCGCTTATGCACTATGCGTTAATGCAAAAGTCTGTGCTACGACTCTTTCAATATTCTTCTTACAATATTGTGTAAGACTCGTAAGGAAATCAGATCAAACATAAATATCAGGAGAGCCATGGTACGTCGTTCGTACAAAGTTTAATTTTTTTTTAATTTATAAGAGAAAAGTATGGCAAAAGGTTAATATAGAGTCCTAGATTTATCAGAAAAGCGTGATTGATTTATGTCAGCATTGTGAAAGTATTAAAAAGTATTAGAAGAAATATTAAAAATGGCGTCATTTACAAGACGGACTATGAAATCCACCAATCATCCATTAAGCAGCCATTTTTAATACACAAATCAGTTCATGATTAGCTGCTAAGTTATATGATTGTAATGACCAATCAGAATACTTAACACCAATCGCGATTTGGGAGTGATTCATTGTAACAATTGCCCACTGCTAGTCACAGAGACTTCTTAAGGAGATTTTTATTTTTTTTGAGTGCTATGATTAGCTTGTGCGTAATTGGATCGTAGGCAATTGCAAGCCTCTTTCCCGTTTCTCTTATAAATCTAGGGACAGTATTTATATGGCTCCTACATACAGAACGTGGCAACGTTTATCGTGCGGCGGAAATTGTCACACTAATCAATAATTCTATCATGTATTCATAGTCCTTCTTTATTTTAAGGAAATCTTCATGAAGGATTCCTTGATTCTCCAAGACCTTCTTGTTTTATAAACGAATTTCAAGTCTATCTTCCCGAAAAAGAAATATTTTAGGGATTTTAATAATTGAAGGTAGCATAATATATAGTATACACATACCTAATATCGTGAATTATGAATAATAAAAGTTATAAAGGCATTGTTGATTAAATAAGATCGTAATTAAGCATTTTGTAACAATAATGGATAAAAATAAAATTAATAGCGAATTTGATTGGATGCATTTATTGCGCACTGATGCACATTAAAACCACTGTACATACACAAAATAACGTAAATATGTTTATAAATAAACATAGAAATCGATTAAATTATAAAATACTAAATTATAAAATACATTTTATTGTATTGTTAGAGAAAATATGTATTTTATAATTCGAAATATTTGTATTTTATTTTTATATTGTAATATTTAAATTAGTGTACAACGGCTTTAATATGCATCAGTACTTCTAATTGAATTTGTTCTAATACTTATTATATGAAGAAGGAGAAAATGCTTTTGGAGGAGTTTATTTCCGAAAAAAAGCTATAAATATCGATAATATAATAATTATCGATAATATAATAATTATCGATGGGTCAGATTTAAATTAAAAATTATCGAAAATAAAAAGATCGGTATGATGAATTAAATTTGCTTGATTATGAAGGTTACATCTCTTCTTCAAGGAAATTTGTAATCTCCCTTGGAAAAGGAAGCTTATAAGGCTCCTTATTTGATCAGGAAGGTTTACGAAACATGAAATAAGAAACAAGGAATTCTCATTCTTTAAGGAAGAATTATGAATACGGATATATATATATATTCTTAAGTTGACTTCATGGCTTCCACACACAGCAACGCTTGCCGCATGGCGGAAGTTATCGCGCTAACCAATAATTCTATGTTATGTGATCTGTTTTCTGTTCCTGCACTAGAACACTGTTCTAGAACTCTCTTTCTCGCTTTAAACAAATATCAAACCATGGATGTATGAATATCTGGGAATCGATTTTGTATCTTCAAATAAGGTGAAAATTACAAAGATGAGCAAATATACTAGATGTTGACCAATGAAATTATCAGTATTTTAATAAATTCGTTCACTTTTGTAATTTTTTCACCTCGTTTCAAGATACAGAATCGATTCCTTGGACGGAGCGTAAAGCCAGCTTATGGATGAAAGGACCAAGATCTGCGCGATGGGGGAAGAGGGTCAGCCATCTTGTCTGGCGACATTTTAGCGCTCTATTTGAAAATCGATATATTTATTACGTTATTATTTGTATTTCCAGTGCATAAAAATAGGATTTGAGGCAATATTAATTCAGAAAATTAAAAATAATTTTCTGTTTATATTAAAAGAAATAATGAATACATATATCCATTACTTTTTTAATATACCGAAAATTATTTTCAATTGCACATAACCGTTAAATGTTTATAAATCAAGTAATTAAAAAGACGATATGAACCAAGTTATTTTAATGCTAAACTAGAAATAACATAAAACTAAATTTTATATAATTGAATGAACATTTCGATCTGTATACAAGATCATAATTAACGTTAACAAAGAACCGATAATTGTAGATAATAACAGTTAAGAACGCATAAAAATCTTAATCATGTTAAACATTATTAATATAAAATATAATATTGCCTTAAATTTTATATTAATAATTTTATATTAATAATTTTATATTAATAATATTTTAACATGGCCTTAGATATTATTAGAATTTTAATTTTTATACGACTTTAATTATATTCGTAATTATATACGTTGTGACATTGATAATGACTTTATAGGGCGAAACATTTATTCAATTATATGAAATTTAATTTCATATTATTTCCGGATTAGCATTAAAGTGATTTGTTGGTTCGTAGCCTTTTTTTTATTATTTATTTTATATTGAATCTTTATTTGTATTGTGTATAGGTATAAATATGTACCGATGAAAATTTATTTCGATATTTTGCTCTTGATTAATTTGTTCCTTAACTTTTTTATAGCTTTTATTGCTACAGCCGATTGCAACATAATGTGCAACATAATTGTTGATATTTTATTTTAGAAAAATATAAAATTTCGTACAATATTTCGTGCAATATTAGTTGCTTTCCACTTGCACACAAGTGAAACTGAGTTTAAAGTGAGTATTTCATACTCAGATTAATGACATCATTATTTGGAAAAAGTTATTACAGACAACACAGGTTCGAATCTGACTTTTAAGTGAGTTTACGTTCAACTTTTATCGCGGCAGAAGTAGTATTACATCATTTTTAGAAATTTTGCAAGGCCAATTTAAAAACATAGAATTATTGATTAGCGCGACAACTTTCGTCGCGCGGCAAACTTTGCCGCGTTCTGTTTGCAGGAGCCATTAATCGAAGTTAGCAATATAGGATGCGTTCGCGCTACAAATATGATTATGACGTTACTAATGATAGCATGTTACGTCACACTGCGCGCTATCAACGCTATTCCTTCCGAGTGTGTTGATAGCGTTAGCGTTTACAGATCTGTGAATGACCCTAGCATATTAAAATTTTTAAGGTTTTGTAAAGTATTTGTAACGTAAATTTTTTATTTTCTCGTAGTGAATAACAGAACGCAATCTCAATTGCAATCTCTATGATAGCTTGCCGCTAAGCCGAAGTGAACAATGTAGAAATTAGATAAAAAAATTAATAATTACACTAAGTAAATTAATCAGATAAAAAGAAGAATCTTTAAGTATCCGTTATCGATTTCAGAAGAAGAAGCATATGTACATCTAATAAGGATCTTAAGCATTTGTAGCGGAATACCCTGCCGCATTATATCGCAATAGTAACTTTTTTCCGTACACAGGAATTAAAAATTGCCAGTACAAGATACCTCTGACTTTCACATTTATAAATGGAATCAAATACACAAGTTGAACTTCGCAGAAATTTTGAAAAATTAAAGATGATACACAAGCAAGAATTACGTTCACTCTAGCCTAGTGGCAAGTCATCAGCAGAGATTAAAATTGAGATTGCATTCATTATGATAAAATTTGAAATTCATATTACGTATGTACGTTTACTCTACAAAATTCTAAGAGAGAAAAGTTTGACACTCGAGAACAGAATCCCCTTAAACGTTAATCTAACTTTGACGAATGTTAAACGCTACCAACGCTATGGATCATTCATGGAGCTTGCTAACGCTATCACACTATTGGCTCCAAGAACAGCATTGATAGCGTTTGCGTTCATAGGGCAAATAGTGTCTCCCCATACGCACCCATACTAATGCTAGTATAGATATCTGTGGCCACGACCAACCACGAACGTTCCGCCAATTTGCACCATGAGATCGCGCCATGAATATTACGTCTTAAGTTTTTCTATATGGCCTTTAACCTAGTGAAAAAGATTTTTGCATGATTGGCATCCCTGTTAAGGCAAGAAAGGTGGGGGAAAGGCATGCCGTCTATGAAGTATGAAAACGGTATTGAAACGAAATAAAACCGACTGTGTGTGTTCAAGAAGATTTCACAACGTATGATATTTAAAGTATAATATCGAGATTTGATTCAAATCAATCGATAAATCGAGCGTATATACTGTCAATAGCACTATGATCGATACCATCCGCACACCTCATGATAGTTCGGACATAAAATTTCGATGATCTTGATGCGTGGTTAGCGTGGTGTCTCATTAGTAACGAAGTGACACGACGGAGTGATACTTTTCCGGAGAATAACTTTTCTAGTGATTTGTCGAGGAAGGTAAGGCCGGCGCGTGTGACTCGCGGGTCGTTTTGCGACACCTTGCGATCGTCGAAAGAACGACCGAAGCCACCGACATGAGACGAAAAAATTTCGCATCTAATATTACGATGTGACTCAATACGATTCGCTTACACGCAACGCAAGATTGTGAGGGTTGTTCTTATTTTTTTCGTGTTGACAAGTTCTGTGTCTTTCGAAATCTCAATTGAATGAGTGTTAACAGAACGATGCACGCGTATTTTTCTCGGTTATGCCGTCACACTGAATTTTCTCGGGTAGAACCGATGATTGGCATGATACATGAATTTAATTGGCGATCTTAACCTCGCATAATTGCGATAACTCGCTCGATCGCACGCTCTCTTTCTCTATCTCAAGCATCGAGAAAAAGATGAAAAAAGCGTGTGTGTATGTATGTGTGCGCCCGCGCGCGCGTGTCAGTTTAACGACACGAAAAAAAAAGTCTAGTTACGTTGTTCTCGCGGTTATTCTCTGCTTCAAAATCCCAAGATCCATTTTCACAATATAATCTAAAGATTAAAGGATCAAGAGATTCGTCAATGAAATTCATTCATGAATTTGTTGGTAATCTTTAATCTTTAGGTAATCATAGATTGTGAAGACAGGGCTGAGTCGTTTGATAACGAATGTCTTCGCCGCGTGGTAAGCGTTATCTATTAATTTTCTCGGTCGCGGAATGCTCGTTCTTGCGATATCGCGGTATCCCATGCGCCTCGCACATTGATGTCGATCTTTCGTATTGCATTTTCTGTCACGCTTATCACTTCTTGAAATGTCGACGTCTTTTATCGCAGGCATCGACTTGTTATTACTCGCTTATTTGCGAAATATGCGGATATATATATATATATATATATATATATATATATATATATAT
>Ga0157364_1000345_pt1 | contig 29213 bp, 11 predicted proteins | sample AttsexASBM2_FD_111476 | JGI IMG/M metagenome (GOLD analysis project Ga0157364, IMG submission 111476) | Fungus gardens microbial communities from leaf cutter ant in Ribeirão Preto, State of São Paulo, Brazil - Atta sexdens ASBM2 | ecosystem: Host-associated > Fungi > Mycelium > Unclassified ... | reverse complement strand
TTGTGTGTGTGTGTGTGTGTGTGTGTGTGTGTGTGTGTGTGTGTGTGTGTGTGTGTGTGTGTGTGTGTGTGTGTGTGTGTGTGTGTGTGTGTATGCATGTTTATATTCATGCATGAATATTTTATACCATGTTGTATCTACATAAGATATATCTATGTAAGAGTTTTTATTAGAGATTACTTATTTGTGTGTGTTGTATGTGTGTGTGTGTGTGTGACGCAGTGTGACCACTTTGACGTTGGTAAACAGTCTGCGCGAGGCCGGTATTTCGTTATATAAAATGCAAACGCGTGCGCACGTTGTAACGATTCGTAACCTTCTTGTGCCACAGTGTATGTAAAATAGCGCAAAACCCGTAAAATCGTTTTGTCGCAGATTGGAGTAAAATTATATTTTATTTCGGTGAGTGTTCATTACTTGTCATTCACGGATTTTTACGGACAGAAATTGTAGATGGGGAGATTCGAGACAAACAGCGCAGTGTGTGAACACGTCAGTCAAAGAGGTTATTTTGTCTGACTAGGGAGAAACGTCAGCCTGAAGGTTTCCTGCATTTAGTTAGTGCTCTAGTTCTTTTTGATATTACTTCAATATTTAATATTACTCCATATTGGCTCATATTATATTATTCTATGCTATTATAGATGTCTTGCGAACTATAATATACACACGGTATATATTATCATATTTGAAAATCTCAATGTCCATTAATAATTCTTTTCAGATTCTTATATTTTAATTTATTACAATTTTTCAGAATTATGAATAATTTTATAATTTTTTAAACTTCTCAGATTTTTTATACAAATAATATTTTTCAGAAGCGTCGAGAAAATCTACACGTCTCACAGAATTCATATACAGAAAAATTTTAAGAAAAGAAATTTGTAGATTCTCTCTTTCTCAATATTTCTGGTTCCAAAACTTCTGCGTTCCAAAACTTAACTCTGTTATCCTTTAATTCTGAGTATCCTTTATTTTTATTTAACATTCGGTTACCAACAAAGATAAAATGATATTCGGAATTGACAGAATGAATTTTGGAACGCAACTCTGAAAAGTAGATAAGTTACGAAGCAATGACCAAAGGGCGCGATAGTATACATATCTTCGATATGATAGCTATATGTATTTATCATACTGCACACTTTAAGCCGGTTCTATGTTAGTTGCAAGCTGATCGCAAGTTTGTTGCGATAGCCAATATGAAGTGTTGATTTCAAAATGCAAGTTTTGTAGAACCGGCTTTAGGATATGTTCCGCACAATAAAAGAAACAGAGAACAAAGAATAAGAATTTCAATCTGTGTATTCCTCAATACATAATTTCTGATAGGTTGAAATTCTTATTCTCGGTTCTCTGTTTCCTGTTTCTTTTGGGTGCGTTCGATAATATAAATCTGAGATGCAAGCTAGCAGATGGCGAGCTTGATCACGTGATTTTCAAGCAATCCGAGTGCCAAGAATTAATTCCAAACGCTACAGAGCTGTAACTGTCCTTTAAGAATAAATTATAAAATAAAATTGTTTTTATGAATAAATAAAAAATACCCTCTTAATTGAAAATTTCTTTCGCTTTACAAGAAACTGATAATATCTTATGTACTAAAAATAGATCGTTACACATGAATGTAACAGACTCGTATGCAAGGTGTGTTTTCTTAAAAGAAAATATTACATTGCACAAATAAATTTCTGCAATTTATAAGTTATATCACTTGATTTATATTCGTTAGAATCTTTAATATATTATAAAGAGGAAAAGAATTAAAAATTTTTCTCATTAAATATTGTATATAATGTACTCCATCAATTTTTATTTGATAGCATTATTATAAATATACAGGTTATGAATTTAATTTAAGCGCGAAAATCTGCATTAGCTCGGTCTTTGAATTCGAAATGGATCCAGCAGTTCGATTGGTTCTAGAAATGTTAATATCGAAGGCACATGAGATGACATATAGCAAAAAGATGCGAATGATTTTCGAGGTAAAAGAGCAAACGGACACCTCCGATTTGAATTGCACCTTTTATTGTGCGGAGTTCTCCTTATCTCTCTCTCTCTCTCGTTTTACTTCCCATCTTTATGATAGATGGCACAATGATGCGCTTTCCGATTTGTTTTCTTGTGCGTTCGTTCAATTTTTCAGTTCTCGATTTCTTCAGATTCTTCCGATACCAAACGTTTTCTAAATGTCATTTTCAGAAATACCAATTTTATCTATCATTATTGCAAAATTCGCTATTGTTGAAACGTTGTCTTTAATATCGTCGTAAAAGAAATTGCAGCTTCGATTTCTGAAACAGTCACTTTCATCACAAAACATTCATAATTACAGGTATATATAAATTCCAATTCTTCTCCGTCGCATTTCCCGCAAAAATCGTCTCAAACAAACAACCTTGTTCCACACTAGAATATATTACTTTTTGCGTGATAATATTATGTTACTTTTCGAATGAATACTGCAAAGAGAAATATTTCAAACATTCAAACTGACCATCCATAATAATAATAGTTGAATATAATTTGGCAGGATTGAATTAATATAATTTCAATTCCACAAATAAATACTTTTAATTAAACTACTTAAATCTCTCAAATTAATTATTGTATAAATATAAGTAAAGTTAATGAAAAAATTGTTAAAGGAAAAAATGTATAATTAAAACTATAAATTTCTTTATTAAACAATTATATCTTATTTTCATAATAAACTTTTTTTCATGATAAACGTAAGAAAACAAATATTTATAATTGATATTAAATAGATTATTATATTTAAATCTCAATTTAAAATCAAAATTATAATATTAACATTTTGTTAAAATGTTTCTATGCAATTCGTTACCGTTCTTACTCAAATCTCAAAGATAATTTAACCTAAGTTAATCAGATTCTGTATATTTTTGGTTATCGCCTTCATCAAAATATGTAAAACTTGTGTCAATAAAACTATTTGGCTTAAATTTTTAATTAAAAAATGCCGTCTTTGGAGCCAATTTCTGATTGGTCACAAATGTTTTACGGTTGGACTTTGGTGATTCATAAATAACGAAGAAATGTGGGTGTCCTCTTTCATTGATTATTCACGCGAAATATACTTGAAATGCATCGGCGAATTCAAGTAATGGCGAGTTACTGGTAAATTGGATTGATTGATTACATCGCGTAGAACACTACTCCAGCAACCACCATTATACGCTTCCACCAGAATGTTACACCTAATATTTTTATATCATGGAGTCATCTAGACGCATATAAATAAAAACGGGATAAATAAACGAGAAGAATTATGATGATACAGTTTATTATCGTTAGCATTGTTTGAAGTACATGCGTCGATTCGCGCGTTGTATATCGGGACCTTTTCTTTTTCTACTTATTTTCATTATTTTTTTTTCTCTCTCATTCGTGTCCCTATTCGAATTTAACGAATCGGACCTAGAAAGGTGCATTCAATTGACAAATGTATAATAAAGGTGAAAATAGAAAGAAGTATCATCGATTGTGAATTAAGCGCAAAAGCATTAATTTACAGATAGGAGGGGAGGGAGATAATACCACAAAGCTCTACGAGATAATTGTTAGTTAAATAAATAAAGAAGCGATTGCGTTTCTCTCGAAGAAACGGTCGGACTTTGCCGATTCATAAATAACGAAGGAATGCGGGTGCCCTCCTTCATCTTCTCCTCCATTGATTATTTTCGTCAAATATTCTCGAAATTCATCAGCGAATTCAAGTGATGGCGAGTTACTAATAATTGAATTGATTGATTATATTGTGTAGAGCATTACTCCAGCAAACACCAACTAACAGCAACGTTTGCTAATTATACTTTTCTCGTCATATAATTCAGCAATTAACTAATATTAACTAATAATAATTGAGGAGCAGATTTTCAAAATATGTTTTGTCCAAAATTTAATTTTTTTAGTTAGAAATGGCATAGTATTCAGTGTTGAGTCATATTACAAGCTACTCTGAGATGTTCAGAAAGCATTTTTTTCGTTAATTTATGTGCTGAAAATTCATAGACATTTCAAAGTGTATTATATTTTAGAAACAATCAAAATGCATTTATTTAACATTTTTAGCAATTAATATTTATTTAAATTTGTTTAGCAATTTTGTTTATTTTTTTTTACATCCATTGATTGGCATATTGTTATTTTCTATAAAGTGCATAATGTTCTTGTATGCAGAGTTTCTTTCTTTCTCGTTTCTTAAAAATTACAAATTTTGGACAAAACACATTTTGAAAGTCTGCTCCTCAATTATTAATATAATTTCTCACTCAACATATGTGTTATATTATAGTTATATTGTTGAATGGTAAATTGGAACTAACAATTATGTTAATTTTAGTTGCTATTTGCTGAGAACTGTAATGTGTTGAATTACTCTTTAAACTTTAGAGTTAATCTCACTCTGAAAAATAAAATCATACTTTTAAAGATTGAAAATTGAGACACTCTTTTTCAAAAATTGGCTCAATTTTTTCATTCTTTAGAGTGAGATTCCATTCCAAAAATTTTGAGAATACAGTTATATTGTTAAGTGAGAAATTAAAACTAACTAACTTATGTTAGTGTTAGTTAGTGTTTGGGAGTTTGACATTCGATACTGTTTAGATAACATAAAATCTAAAATTGAGACATAAGATTTTTTTTACGAGCACCGTCTAAAGCTCGTGTCACATTACATTGGAGATTGAGGATTGCGAATTAAAGATTAGAAAGCCAATCAATATAAATAAAAATAATAAAAATAAAAATAAAAATGACCTGGCTCGAATTCTTGTCTTTAATTCGCAATTCTTGATCTCCAATGCTTCCCTAAAACTTTCAATGTGGATTTTACTCTAAAAAGTGAAATCTCGCTCTAAAATTGAAAATTGAAAATTGTACCACTCTTTTACAAGACTCAATTTTCATTTTTTAGAGTAAAATTTCTAAAAAATTCAGAGAATAGTGACCTAAAGATGCTTAAAAGATGTCTTTTATTTCAATTTTAGCGTTTGTATTGTTAGATTAGATCCATCCGCGTTGCTCGTGTTTTTTTGCACTTAGCATCTTCACTTTCTCTCTCTTCAACATCTGAATATATATATAATATATTTATCTCCTTTTTTAAGTACAAACATTTTTGCAGACTTCAGGCAACGTGGACAGACCTCGTGTTTCTTGATTGTCTCGAAAACGGATTCGGCACGCGCGTTCCTTCGGCTTAACTCAACTAATTATAGTAACAATATTTGGCGATAGTAGTAATAATAACAAATGGTAATAATAAATATAGACGAGGCCAAGTCAATAGTTTTCGTATTCTAACTTGGATCGCGCGCGATCAAGATCGTCTTTCAGTCGCTTGTTCGTGATTTCGTGCCGACAATTTTCCATTTTAAACGCGATATATTTTGTCCCTCTATTGCACACTTTCCTCACGAAATCTTCGCGCGTAGTCCGTTAGTGCTAGATAAATTTTTTACGTCACAAGAGCGTCTGTGCGACGCAAGCGAGGAGGAGAGCTTTTTCTTCGAATCTTTTTTTTTGCTACTCTTTCTTTCTTCCTGTGCCTACTTGTGTCTTTTGTTGCTGCTTTATTATTCGATCTGTCAAGCACGACCGAGAAAATGGTTCGATTGGTGTCAATTAAATAATTGGCGCACAGCTGGTCAAGTTCTTCCACTTCTTTTCTCTCTTTTTTTTTTCATTGATTGATACATATATATGTAAGTGTCTATATATAATCGTCCAGCATAGCAGAAATCTTGCACATTATTTACTCTCATCAGTTTTCCAATAGCGACAATTGTCTCTGTCACGTTTGATCAACCAAAAAATCTGAATAATTTTCAGAATTATTTTATTTGTAAAATTAATTTATTTGTAAAAATATATACATAATTCCTTTCAAATAATAAAATCTATCATTCTACTCTCTAAATTCTTTAGAATGAACTCTCATTCTAAAGAGTGAAAATTAAGCCAGTCTTGAAAAAGAGTGGCTCCGTTTTCAAGTTTTAGGAGTGAGATTTCATTCTACAAGTTTTTTAAAAAGTACACAAGTAAAATTGAACATTCGAGATATTTTTTTATATCAGAATATTGAAACTCTTTTTAAATCCATTAATGATCATCGAGATGAACTTTTCTTGGGAATTATTTTTATTGTGATCAGAAATTGCTAATTTGATGGCTGATTGTTATGCTGAGAACGATCTCTACTTACTACTCTCTAAAGCTCTCTAAAACTCTAAAGAGTGAAATCTCACTCTTAAAGATTGAAAATTGAATCACAAGGCTGACTCGGGAATTTTCACTTTGTAGAATGAGATTCCACTCCAAAGAATTTAGAGAGTAGAATTTGTGGGGGAAGAAAGTTCGGGACCAAATGGTAAACGTATCCATAATATTGTTAAAGGAACGTTTCAATATTTGATAAATACATAAACTATTTATTTTCGGCATAAATCGTATTTATTTTTATATCATAAATTTTCTAATTCTTTTGTTACAATAATATATACTATTTCTCGCCGAAAATACTAATTGCTTACTTAATCGCTCAATTATTTAATTGACACCATTTTTCCAAATGGTCGATATGATTTTGCAAAAAAAAGAGGAACTATCTAATCACTCTCTCTCGTGTTTTACCATCGATGAGATACTTTTAAGTAAGATTTTGATTTTCATGTATCGATCGATTTAATCGATTATTTATATAAAATCCGAGCAACGCTTTTGAATTTTTTTCTTGTAAAGAGAAATATATAACAGATTTCCTTCTTTTATCATTAAATCGAGATATTCTTGAATCGAGTTATTAATTCAAATTTTAGTCGTAATTTAAGTTCACATATGATTTTCTTTGCTCTTTCGTTTTTTAATTCGTCAGCAAATTATACAGCTACAGTTCATAATTGGCTGCTTTTTTCCTCGTATATTTCTCATAGTTTTATTTAAAAATCAGCACGATCAGAATCTGTTAAGACTTTTACTCTACTTTCTCTACTTTAAACTACAACAATCCTTTATAATTATTAACATTATTAACATTATTAACTTTTGAAGAATTTAATTGATTTGTTTGTTGCTATCTTTACTCTTTTCTTATCCTATTTTCTCTTGGAACTTTTCATTACATTTCTTATAACAAGCTCTTTTTCAAGAATGGCTCAATTTTTATTCTTTAGAGTGAGATTGCACTCTGAGGAATTTAAAAAGTACCTAGTCCTGGATTGCACATCTCTCGCATGCATCATTCTCGGAGTAGTGCGAATCCTTACTTAATTGTACCTCGTCGTTGATCTTTCGGTAATCTCAGTAAGTAGTTTCAGACAATCGTAGTCGGGCAGCTCGCGCAGCTCTCGTCCGAACCAGTCAGACAGTGCTTTCGTCCGGCGGCCGAGGACGGTTTCGACATTAATTCGAACAAGTATAACGTTTTTTTTTTTAGTTTTTTTTTTCTACACACGTACGTTGTTTTGTCCGGTGGTGCTTTGTTACAAACGGGAAGGGGGAGGGACTCGATGAGGCTCGACGTTTGTTAATTAAGGAGTGCTCGAGCGACTTGCGTGATTCACGCTTTTCGCTGTATAGATCCAACGTGACGTGTGTATATGTGTATAATACTGGTAACAATCATTATCCCGAAGGAATAGCAAGGAGGAGCGATATTTTTTCTTTAATGTATCACGTTTTTTTCATCGCAAATATCTTTCTCTGCTTTTATATTTTTTATCGTATCTTTCAATAGAAAAGAACGATTGAGTACTTTTGTTTATATACTGAAAAAAAATTTACTCAATTTTAATAAATATTTTTATTTGCAATACTAATATAATACTAACTAAATATTTAGATACTAAATGTAAATATATACTTATTTAGTACAAGAACTATTAATTTGATTTATCATTTTTATTGAAAATATATTGTAAATATTTATTGTAAATAAATACTTCGTTACGATTTAAATAAATATTTATTAAAATTTAAGTAAATTTTTTTTAATGGATTCAATTATTGAATATTTTTTATTGAATTTTATTGAGTTTTAATTCAGGAAACTCGACTTTAAAGACGACAAGATTCCGACTTTTTTCTTTCTTTTTTCAAATGAAAAATCGGACGGAGAAGAAGCATTGAAACAACTAAAGACCGCTCGTCGTTGCTATCTTCTTCACTTCGATTATTTAATTAATTGTAGCAAGATGTGTTTTTTTTATTGATCTGTTACTTAATGTTTTCTTAAAGCACAATGAGGTCTCCTCCAAGCTCCTCAGCTCCTCGTCGCATCCGCCGTCCGTTTCGAACTGACTTCTCGCGACTGCCTTTTACGGAGATTTATTTCGATTGCCTCTTACGTCCCATGTTGCAGATCTTGAAGTGGCACAGGGACATATCTGAAATATAAATCGCATCTGTTACTCGCCGTTGCTGTAGCTGCATCTTGGCGAATGCCAAGATCGTTCTAACGAGCAATAGCACTCGACAAAGATTTTGTTTAAATGGGTAATTTTGGAGAAATATGAATCTTATGTATTTGTGATGTTAAAAATGAGATTAAAATTTATCTTACAGGCTCCAATTTTTTGTTGTAAAAGATCAGATATGTCCAATCGACAAATCTGATCTTTTTAAAAAACTTATACATTTTGTTAGCACCTTATTGTATCTTGAGATCTTTTTCTCACTTAAAATGATTTATTTTTGTGTGAAGCCTTTTATAATGAGTATAAAATCATGTTGAATTCAGTAGGCATTCCCTGCGAATCATTTTATTATTTGTTGAAGGGATAAGTACAGAAATTTTTTAATGCATGATACTCAAAAAGTTTTTCTCACATTTGACAAATAGATTTGAAATTAGTTCAAAAAATTCAGTAAAATCATTCTTTTTTTGCACTCGTGCTTATCAACAAATAAATATAATTAATAATTGTCACGAATTAATCTATCTATATAATGTCCTTCTGATTTTTATGATTATTCGTTATAATTTAATAGAAATATATATATTCCTATTAAATTTTTTAATTTAGTTAATTTAATTTTTTAAAAATTTGTATATATTTACAAAAATAACGATTTCATTGAAATGTCTAAAAATTCAATGAAGTACAGATCTGAAAATAATTTTATTGAAGCATCAAAATAATTATGTAGGATGTTCAAGCTAGTTGCTGAAATATTAAAATTTATGGCAGCATTAAAATTTATTGTTCATTATACTTGAGTCTCTTACTAATTATCTAATGGTCTAACTATTCTAACAAAATTATTTTCTACCTAGCTTAATTTTTACATATTTTAACAAAATCATTTCCATCGCTTTTCATATATCGTATATTTTCACTATTGAAGAGCAGTACAGATCGTCTCGTTTGCTTCAGTCGCATTCTTTTTTGAATGGAAATGTGAAAATGTGAAAATGCAACGTCTAATATGCTTTTATATCAGTGGTCGTCATGCTTTTTTAGATTATTATTATATCGCTTGCACTACTGTATCACGTGACGTATTGTAAACGCAACGAATGACATTCGAGGCCGCGGTGAGAAAATATTTGAATTTAAAATGCTTTCTTTGTAAGATTAAAACTAAAAGCAAAATTTAATTTCTCTATTCACTTCAAATGAAATTAAAGGCTATTAAAATTATTATCACGCGTATTAAATACATCAATATTTTTGAAGTTGCATTTATATATTTAAATAAACACTTAAGTTAGTGTTAGTCGTCACAAACTATCCCTGCTGTAAATGAGAAGACAAAAAATTGCTTTCGTTTTCTTAATGAACATAATTGTAAAAATAGCGCTTGTTTAAATGAAAAATCTACGATCGGTGATCTCTCTTTCGAATCAATTTCAAGGAATCAATCAAGAAAGACACGCAGACGAAAGAAAGAGAATCAAAGAGAGAACGAAAGATATGTAATGGCGTCACGCGCCAATTGCTCCAATCAATTGTCATCGATCACCTTCGATCGAATCAAACGCGACGCAGATTGCCATGTATACGTGTATGTAATACGTATTATACATTTATTGTTGAGAAGAATTTATTCGTGAAATTATCGATAGTCGAGAAACGAACTTTCTTTTCTATATAGTTTCCCTTTGATGCTTATCATCGAAATAAAAAAGAACATGTTCTCGATCATGTTCTCCAAAAATGAAAAAGAATTCTCTCGAGATTTCCTGAAACGTGTGCGGCATAAGCTTCCAATTTTTGGGATCCAGTTAACTAATCCTGGGAGAAACGATAAATTTTCCGAATCATTTCACGTGGCTACGGAAAATCCGCGGGAAATACCGCCAAAATGATCCCGAATGTCCCAGACGTATCTTTTTGACGGATATCACCGGTATGTCGCAATGTTACTAGAATGTTTTCGCGTAAGATTCTTCCTGTGAGTCCCGCTCTTTCTCGCTTTATTCTCGTTTTTTATTTATTGTATTTTTCTTCAACCATTTCGCGATGTGAGACTTAATTTTTTGTCTCATAAATTTTGATTAAATCAAATTTTGATTGAGAACGACACAATTTTTTAATAAAAAAATAAGAAAGTTTTATAATTCATATATCAATTAAATTATTCATACAAATCTATTTTTTAGTGTAAAAACAGATTTAAAAATAATTGCATCATCAAATCATCATCAAAAAATAATTATGTAGGAAAATATAATGATGTTGATAAGCTGAACGATCAGCTTACTTTCCTGTATAATTATTCTGATAATCCAATAAAATTATTTTCAAATCTGTATGTAGCTAAACTTTGAAATATTTTAATTAAATCATTCTTTTTGTATAACATATATTTCTATAAAATTGTACTAATAATTATAAAAATCAGAAGGAAAGTAAATGGATTAACTCACGGTTAATTGGTAATTAAATTTATGTGCTTAAGCAGGAATGAGAAAGAACGAATTTGCTCAAGTACCTAAATATTTAGCTGAAAATAAATTAAAATTGTTTTGTTATATTATCAAAATAATTATTATGTAGGACACTCAACTTTTTGTGTTCCCATCATGCTTGTGTGTTCTATATAATTTTTTATTATTTTGATAAAAAAATAATTTTCAGAAATAGTTAAATATTTAGACACTGTAGCAAAACCGTTCTTTTATATCAAGGTTCGTATCCATTTATCGGTTTTCTTCTATAAAAAATAGAATAGATACTTATTATCACAAATAATTTTCGCTTTATTCTCTTTTACGCGAGATGTGTCTCAGGACATCATATTACGACGTTCTGATGTGATTCTATAGGGCTTGACTCAAACCTGCATCTTCCCTTTGCAACAAAAATAAAGACTGTCAGAAATACTCACAACTGACTGCATTCACACCTTGTCGTTTGCCTGGATGTTGATGATCGTGGATCATAGCTGCGGGTACTGGCAGCGCTTCCGGTTCCGCTTCTCCAGAGGAGTAGTCCGGTGGTGGTTGTTCCATTAACATCGCACGCTCCCGTTCCCTCGCCTTCGCCTCCAGGAGTGCCTGGATCTCGATTTGCTCGTCGGTGATTTCGTTCTCCTGCTCGACTACTCGTTGCTTCTGCTCGATCAACTGCTTTAGGCGATTCACCAACATCTGTGCGCGACCGAGTACAATAAGAAAGATATGATATAAAATAATTAAATTAATAATACGATTTTCTTGGAATTTCATGGAATTTATGCACTATACAGAGTGAAACCTGTAATGAATCCTCCGTCGGCAATGCTGGATTGTGCTTAAAGGCACAGTCAATTTTTTAACTGTAAACATTCTAAAGGATTTTAAAAAACAAGGGAATCTTCCACGTTAATTTAAAAAACTTCATATGAATAATGTCCGAAATGACTTAATTTCAGGAATAAAAGATGTCAAAGTTGAAAGAACAATTTCGTTTTTTCTCGGATTACAAAATTTTGTATATATTTTAAGAATATGAAGCCTTATCTTTTTAAAGACGTCAGTGAAACAGTAAATCAGTAACTTGTTGATAAAAAATAGATATAACTTGGTTTAGACTTGAGGTTTTAATCTCACTTTTTTATACTCAATGATAAAAATAATTTTCTAGCTATATAATTAATCTATGACTAAACTAACTATGGCTTCGAAAGATGAAAAACTATTAACGAACGTTACCACTACAAAACCATCAGCTATTATAATTAACCAGAAATTAAATGAAAAGAGCATAAGAGCATATACTCACGATATTCTCCGCCTCGTCTGCGGGATCGCCGATGAAGATACCTGGCGGCAGCGGTTCCGGTCGCGGGAGCGCGTTGCCACTTGTGATACAGGACAGCACGAGTGCCGCCACAAGCAGACACAAGCTTGTCCTAGTGGCGGCTCGTCGGCTACCTCTTTTCGTCATTCCCTTGTATCTCGTGCTCTCTGCGGAAATTTAGAAAAAAAAAGCGCACTTGTACAGAAGATAAGGATAACGTAGAGAATTAATATATAGGATATCGGGATCGTTATTGCAAGAATTAATAATCGTATGATCATAATGACGATTGGTAGAGAAATTATGAAATTATGAAAAAATTATGAAACGTTTATTACGGTAATTTACGAGTTAAGAGTTTTATTTAGTTGAGTCATCATTCGAAACCTCCTTTCCTTACAGAAATCTAATTTTTACTAGATGCATACATTAATATTATAGATTATTTACTTTGAAACTATCATAGAAATTGATTTACATTTTGACATGTAAATTAAAAATGACAAAAGTTATTTGATTCAAGGACTTTGGTTATCTTCTCTGATATACTAAACATAAAATTTATTAAATTTTAATAAATATTTCTTTGAATAATACTAGTTGAATATTTACTTATAGTAAATAAATATTTAGATAAATAAAGAAACGACAATTAAAAATTAATGGTTTTTTTTTAAATATGTGTTTATATTCAGTAAATATTCAGCTAATACTATTCAAAGAAATATTTATTAAAATTTAGTAAATTTTTTTCTACAATAAGCCAAGTCTGTCTAATTTGACAGAACCAAAGCCAAAACGTAAAACTATGGACGTAAAAAAATTCAATGTAAGATGTCAAAAAATTCAATGTAAGATAGACTGTAAAGTGTTAATAATCTTCGCTCAATACTTTACAGTCTCCGAAATCTTATCTATTGATTTTTTTGCATAAATGGCTTTGCATTTTGATTCCGGAGCTGAAATTGGACAGGCCTGACTTAAGCTTTAAATTTCATGCCGTAAGAAATTGACCAATATCAGCCAATTTATATAAGAAAAATATGTAACAAAGTAGGGGGTACAAATAAGTTTAGAAAAACAATTTAATACAACCGGGAAGAATTTTCGCTACATTGGTATCTCGCAAACAGTGAGGATGAGAAAATTAAGAGAAAACACAACTATTGACGATTGTATCACATGCACTCTGATGTTCCTCTCATCTCCGGTCGAAAGATAAAAAGTTCTCGCGGGTTATCCGCGTATTCACGTTGCGTGGGAGATTCAAGTAGAAGGCATTTGTTAATAGCGATGATTAAATTTCGTATTGGTCTAATTGATTTTTGCCCCGTCATGGACCGAATCTTAGGTGTAAGGAGGCGGGAACGGGCGGGAGTTTTGGTACGATCCGCGAGCGAGGGCCAAGGGTTATCGCGGATTATCCTCTTGACCGATACGGCATTATCGCGTGTCACGTGATAACGAAATAAAATCCAGTGCGAGAGAGCGGGATCGTCGGACACGAAATTGCGCGATATCGCGCGTCACGTACGGATGATGATAGTGGGAAAGCGATAGCGACAGATGTGCGAGAACACGTCGCGCGTCACGCCGTGATCATAACAATGATAGAAGAAAATAATGATGAATGTATACTCTAAATTGCTTGCAGTCTCAATGAAATCTCACTCCAAGAGAGTGAAAATGCAACCATTCTTTAAAAAAAAAGTGACGATCTTCATTCTTTTAGAGTGAAACCTCACTTTTTTTTTTTCGAGTGAGATTTCTCCTTTGAAGTGAAAATTCACACTGAAAAGAGTGAAAATTGTCACTTTTTTTTTTTCAAGAAATGAAATATTTTCGCTTTTTTTCAAGAGTAATTGTATTTTCACTTTCTTGGAGTGAGATTTCACTGTAAATTTAGAGTGCACCAGAAATCGCCACTGCTTGAAAAATGAAAGAGAGAGAGAGAGAGAGAGAGAGAGAGAGAGAAAAAGAGATGCAGCGCGCCTCGTTTAACTATTATTTATAGATTCTAGATGGATTTCGCGCTATTATTTGCGGCCGCGAGGACGAGTGCATTGCGACGCTCGCGTCGCAAACAAAACGATTAGAAACCAATTCGCTCGCGTTCGACGCAGATGATCTGGCGGTTTATTTATCGGAACACAGAAAAGACGATTTTGCTAAAGTATCTGAAAATTTGAATACAGATTTAAAAATAATGTTGTTGGACTATCAAAATAATTATAACACAGTAATTAGTTTTATTGACAAACTCTGAGAGAAATGTTTTGTACTTTTTAATTAAAAAATTTTGTTGTTCTAATCAAAATCTAATATTTTGAAAATATTCTATTACCATGAAGTTTTGGAGACTGTTTTGTTCCTTGAATTTGAAATTGAACCATTATAAAAAAATATGTATCTGTTAGATTTGTTTCAACGAATATTTCAAAGAGATCAAGATAACTTTGGCTGAAATTAAAAAAATGCTTAAACAGCAGTATATCCAAAATCGGGATATCAGACATCATAAAACGTCTCTACGCTGACTTATTTAAATTTCTATACTATCTTATCATTTAAGTTAATATGATTATAAAAAGCTCTAAAAAGTAAAAAATTTCAGAGAAATAAACATCGTACATTAAGAAACAAAATCATCAATACCAGAGAAAAAATTTAAGTTTTTAAATAAATATTAATAAGAAAAAAAAATAAATTTGGAATTAAATAAACCCGAACAGAATAGCAGAGATTAATGCTCGTTTTTATTATGCAATTTAATTTTAATCTCAATTAACTAACTCTTTTTCCTTTCCTAGTTCTAAAAATTAGAAAGGAATGAAGAGCAAGTTAAAGTTAGAGCGAGATTACAATTAATCCATGATGATAAGACGCCTTAAGCTCTGAGTTTGACATACATGCAATCTGGACATTTTATCAAAATTTGGACCAAAAATCACTCCATTTTACGGTACCGTTTAATTTACCGTTAAATAAAAAAACGCGTCGAGGGATGCAAGCCGTAGACGGAAGTCCTGCCAGGACTTTAGTTTGGGATCGCGCGAACGTAACTTACTGTGGTCGAACCTCGCCGAGAACTCGCGCTCTATCTCGCCGACGATATACGATACGACACGCAGTGGTAGAATGAGCTACGAAGGGCTGTTGCACCCTCTATTATACCCGCGCCGATGTCCTCCTCCGCACCCCTGTGCCGCCTTCCACCTTTCGCCTTCCGCCCTCCGGGCAGATCTCACCTAACCGCCCTGTAGTACGTGTCCGACACGACGCAGAAAAAGAAGAAGGACTATTCGCGACCCCCGCCTTATGTGACCCTCGTTTCTTCGTCGACAAATGTCAAACAGCGAATATACGTGACGTGCACCCCAAGCACATTTACTATTTACAAATAATTCTCCTTGACCGCATCGTTAGAATTACATCGTACTTGATATTCTACTCTTCGAATCCAAGGAAAACCGGGTACCGTGTGAATGGAATTGTATATCCGATCGTTGTTGCATCGAGTAGTTTTCGATTTTCCTTCAGTGAGACATTCCTTTACGTCGAATCGCATTTGTGACTTGTAATTTCTTACGGCTAGAGTTACGATATCTGAATTGCAAGAAAAAAGTACACAAAAAAAACTTACTTAAAAAAAAAAAATGATAATTCGGGGACGAAAGAAGGGAATATAATTTCTTAAGCGTTAATTACTAGTAATCTTACTTACGGCGTGAATAACAGTAGGAAAAATATTTTGTTCTATGAATCAAATACTATACTTAACAACAAAATTTTGGTTGAACTAATTTTTTGCAAATTAAATTGTTTAGCTTTAGTATAAATAAATATTTTTGTTATTTACATAGCAGAAAAATTTATTTTGTACAAAACAAAATATTTGTATTAAAAAATGCCACAACTAAAGTTTTGCTGAAAGTAAATTTACTGATACTAAATATTTTTCTAATAAATTTTGAAGCGTCTAATACTAAATATATAATAAATAAAAATAAATAATAAATAAAAGATAAAAAATAAAAAATAAAAGAACCATTTTAGATTTTGTACATCAAAAGTAAAAAATAATAAAAGAGAAATCTTTTTTGTTATCTTTGATAAATAAAACATAAAAAAAAATTAAAGCGATAATCTTTATAAAAGTATAAAAGCGATTTTCGATATAGTACTTATATTTATATTTATATTAGTATTTATATTTGTTCTTTGTACGAGTGTGTTACTTTGGTTCTTTGAAATTAATCAGCGTCTTTTAATTAACGTAAATTAAATGGATTTTATAGACTTCAGCTTCAGTAACTTTATTACAAATTTTGACATTAATTTGCTTATATTTCGCATGGAATCACAAATCCATTCCTCATTATTCTGTACATGAAAGAAAGTATTCGGATAAGATAGTCGAAAATGAATGTCTTACAAGAAAAAATTTTTATCTCATATTTTTTGTCCAAACGAGATAATATATCTTGTGGATAAAATATTTCATACAAAGTTTTTTCTTTCGATAAATCTTCCTTTAATAACTTCGCGTACAGAATGAATACATGAATGTACATAAACAAAAAGTTATGGATGTATTATAAATAATGACTTGTACAAAAGTACAAAAGTAAATTACCTACATTGAGAATAAAAATTTTTATTTGATTATAATAATTTAGTTCATCTTTATTTCTTTCGTTGGAGAATTATTATTTAAGTCAAATATATGTTTTTCAACAAAAGAAATAAAGATGAATTAGATTATTCTAGTCAATTTTTTCTTAGTGCAATTATCAAAATGGAAAATCATTTCTATCTTTTGACCTTAATTTTTTGTTTGTCCTATATTAATCCTCTGGAGTTGACGCAAAAATTTGTAGTACAGTTATTGATGCTGAGTTTGTAAGACCTATTTAACTTGTTAAGTAAAAGGCACTGATAATTTCAAAGAACCAATCTAATATATGTTGATTAAAAGACTTTCATTAATTAAAAAAAATCAAAATGACATAATATAAAGAATGAATAAATATTCGTAAAAAAACAATAAATACTATTATAAGTAAATATATTTTAATAAAAATAATCAAATTTGCAGATATAACATAAAAAATTGTACATTTTACATTTTTTACAAACAGATTTATAATATTGAGATTAATATATCTATCATCATCGAAGAATTAAATGCTTTTTTTTTCTTAATGAGTATGTACACTAAAGAATTTATTAATCACTTATTTGTATCGTCACATATTACGATTCGTTGTTAGCAAAATTTCGTTATCTCGCATGTTTTTATTACTCCATCGGAGATAGAGTTACTAGGTTTTTTAAAACTCTTTTTATGGTCACAAAATTTTTGGTCATTAACATATTGCATTTATAAAATTATTTCGAAAAGAATTGACAATAAAAATTATGTTTTAGAAATTATTTTATTTTATTAAATACCTAAATTTAATGTGTAAAAAAGTTCTACTCCCTCCCCTCCATTCTCAGATTATCATCATTTTCTAAAAAGTATATGTATTCTTTTTTTGTGATTCAGATATAGTAACCTAGTCGGGGATTGTTCGAATTCAGTTCGGATTTCCTCTTTAATTGTCTGCCTCGTGAATTTTTTACTTCATTTAACTGCGACGCATTGATTACAATGATGACGAGGAAAATGACGCGCATTATAAGGCTACCGATAATCTCGACGCAATGAAAACAAACCAACATCGAAGGCGAACGGGAGCTCGCCTTCGACGCGCAAATTCTCCAAAGTCTGAATTCTGTCTAGAAAATTTAGGCATTCAAGCGTGGGAAGACGAAGATTACGTTTTAGGATAGCGCGATCGCGAGAAAATGCGTATACGAAATCCGGTCATAAATCAGTACTGATGATCGAATGTTTATAATTAGACGTTTAGCAACATTCGGTTTCACACCGAGAAAAACATCAATTTATGGTTGAGAAAAGTGATTACTCAATTTACTTCCTTTTAAGTTATCTTTAATAGACAATAATAATCTTATAAAATACATTTATTATAAATTTTAGAGAAACTCATTATTAACATACTCAGAATAAGAATTTATTTTCTTTTGAGGAATATTATAAAATTTATTTTAATTTAATTTTGAATGAAGCATGAAACTAGGACTTTTTCAGAATATATTTTGAATGATGCTTGAGATGAACTTTAATAGATTTGCGGATATATGAATTTTCGAAATATTTGAAACGAGTAATAATTATTATTTGTGTACAGTATATATTTTTCTATGTGTACATCATGTGTCTCGGACAGATGGTAACACTCGTGATCGTTCCTTATCGCAACACAGAGTGGAAGGGATGGAGAGTACACGCGATTACGGAGAGGAAGAGTATAATCGAGATTTTCGATGAGAAGATTCTTCCTCCTCTCCCTCCTTCTTCATCTTTCGTCCCTTTCCTCTCTTCCTCCTTGCGCGAAATCTCGCGCGACTCTGACGAAATTCTTAGAGTTCTGTGAGTAAATAAATCCAAGCATCCTCGATCTCGATCAACCTCGATGGACGATTGAGAACGAACCGTCCAATATCTGCCGATAGATAAGACCAGCGAGAATCGTCCCACTCGCGATATCTCTTCTCGACGAGAGTCAGAAAGATAGAGAAATGCTATTTAAAGCGTGTCTATGCTGATCCATGCTACTCCGAGGATTATTGTACTCGAGTTGCTTCCTAATGAGAGCTTAATATAATTGTAGATTATTGTACGAAGGCTTTCGACATTGTGACTGCGTCAGGAGTCAAAGCTAGGAGTCAACGCACGATACGTATTTTTTTTAAATCTATTTCATTATTATTACTAGTTTTGATAATTAACAAGATTTAATGTTGCTAATGAAGATTCAAACTGGAACCGAAACGTATACATATCATTATCAAAACTAATTAAATATATATTAATATTAAATATGGTATATTAAAGAAAATACGTACAGTTTTCTGCGTTAATTTTAGTGTTCACTTTGTTTTCGTCAGATAAAGATCACTCCTAGTCGATTATTTGAGACTGTCTTAACTACAGTCTTAAGATGTCGTAAGCCAATCAGACGGCTGCATTAAGGTTTTAAAATATTACTTAAGGTTGCTTAAAATAAGAACAGATTATGAAAGCAACCTCGATTGTCATCTATATCCACGTGTATTGTAATGGAGAATCCCGCGCTGTACGTCTGTTTGGGCTTTATTACCTAATGCCCCATTACACGTGCACAGTATTTGCGACTGTATAGTACGGCGGCTTGCGCAACTACAATTTACACCCTCGCTTTGTTTCGTTTCTTTACGAACGAGCTGCTTAGCTTGCATGCGGAATTAATGTAGAACTATCTGGAAGGCAGTATACCTGTGATAGATTTGTAATTGATCCTTGTACCCCAGTTACTCAATTTGAACGTTGTAATGCACAAAACAATGATCAGGAGGAAGGGAGAGAGGGAGAAAGAAGGAGAGAGCCACGTGTAGAAACCTTGCAAGAGTACTCAAGAATACTTATTAATGCGACATGCACATAAATTTACACAAAGGTCCTGTAATTGTATGTGTGGGTTAATAATGATTCTGTGCGAAGAAACAAATTAAGAATATGAAATGAGGCTTTATTTTTCTAATTTAAAAATTAATAATCTTATTCTAATTTGTGTGTAATGTATTTTTCATGTATCATAAATAAACTCTCTGCTATCAATAAATTAATTAATGACCCGAATCATATTAACTTGAACTGATTTCAATATTCTATTCGAACGAATTAATTTTATTCCGATTCAATGTTCATGTAACCTTTTTTATTTATTATTCTTTTATTCAAAACTAGAGTTTTCTTCGTTCTGCCTAAATTCGGTTCTGCCAACCGCGTTGAACATCATGCCAACTGACGATGAGGATCAACAGCAGCAAGGGGAAGAGAAACCGTTCGCTGTGGAGCGCGCGAAAACCGGCCGCGCGAAATGCAAGAAGTGCAAATGTCCGATTGAAAAGGACGAGATACGGATCGCCAAGTATGTGGCGAGTTTCTTCTCGGACGGCAAACTGATGCCAGCCTGGCACCACGTCGCTTGCCTGTTCGAGGTGTTCGCGAAACAACGCGCCAGCACAAAGAGGATCGAGGATCCCGCGGAGGATGTCAAAGGCTGGGAGCAATTGTCCGACGATGACAAGAAGATTATCCAGGACAAGTTGGAGGAATTTCAAAAATCCTGTAATTATCGAGAGGAAACAGCTCTTTCCCTCCATGATTTATTGTCAATATTTCATCACACAAAGAACGGTTTTGCTGAAGTATCCAAAAATTTAGCTACACAAAAGCTGTGAAAATAGTTTTGTTCGGCCATTAAAATAATTATTTTGGAAATTAAAAAATGATAAGAGCAATGCTGCAAAAGAATTTTATATTCTAGCAACCAGTTTAAGTTTTCAACAAAATTATTTTTAGATCTTTCAACAAAATTGTTCTTTCCGCGTAGATCCAAGAATAATTCTGTTTGAACCATCAAAATAATTACGTTCCTTCTGTGCAGCATCACGGAATGATTTTTATCTATATCTATATCTATATTATATCTATATCTTTAAGATCCCATTAACTGCAGATAAAATTAACTAGAAGTATAAAAATTTGCTTCGATTCCCTAAAGTACAGTTTGTAAAGTTTTCCTTACCAATCGCATATGATTCGTAAATTATTATTATATATTTTTGTTAAGAAAAAAATTAATTTCGAATTGAAAGAATGTACGATTAAAGGAACATCTGATCTTTTTGAGATCCTACATGTCTTATAAGACTTGAGCTTCATTCTTATCTGTAGATCCGTCACTCCATCTAGAGATTTCTTGGAACGAATTAACGTTCGAACGTAGTCGATCATATTCTTTGCATCATCTCGAAGCGAAGTTGCGCGATCTTGTATGGAGAAATCAGTCAAAGGCTTTCCTCTTCGAAATTTCTAATAAATTTTCTCCCTTACAATTCGAACTTTGCGACGGTAAGTTTCAAGAAGTTCGACGCTTATAAGACAATCATTTATGAGATTGTCATTCTCGAGGGTAGAAAAGTTCATCGATATTGAGATACAAAATTACAACGTGTTATATTGCGTAACTTCATCCTGTAATTAGAAATCAGTTTGCGAAGGTGGATACTATTTCCAATGTACGTAGGAAGATTTGTTGAGAAATTTCGTCATTACATTAAATTTAATCGATTAATGCTTATCTTCGAAACGAAATTTATTAGCATTTTATCAATTTTATTACGATTAATATCATTTTGATAATAAATATATTAAATTTTTTTCATTTAAATTCCAAAAATACAAATCAAATGTTTTAGAAAGATTATAAAATACGTAAAATTTGTGAAGTAAAATAATGAGCAAAATAAAATTAGAATTAATAAACGAGACAATTATGCCTTAGCCGAACTCTTTCATATTAAAAAAAAATTAAAATTTTATAATTTTAATTTTTTTTCACAATTTTAATTTAAAATTATAGAAACGAAATTATTGCTTTGTATTATAATGAATTAATAGTATTAAAAAAAAAGTGTGTCAATTTTTCCTTCTAGTTCCGACTAAAACACCGAAGAAAGCTGCAACGCCACGTAAAGCGGCTGCCTCTAATAATTCTTCGGGAGAAACAGCGAAGAAGACTTCAGATCAGAAGAGGGTCGCAACAGATGATAAAGAAAAAGATAAGCAGAAGATTGATAAGCAAGGAAAGAGCAAAGTCCCGTCGAAGGATGACTCCTTTCGCGAATTTCGGCGCGTGTGCAGCAACGTCACTGACGTCGACGCCTACACTGACAAAACCGCGATTATTAAGAGGATGTTCACGAAAGGATCACTCGGAGGTAAGTACCTCTCTTCCTCATTATACAAGATCAAGATATAATACGTATAGTATAAACGTTCTAACGGACGCTCGTTAAATTAATTAAAGGTATCCGGTCGGAGGTTTTCGACAGCAGAAAAATTGTATGCTATTAACGTTCGTTCGAGAATTGAACGGTGAATAATTAATAATATTGACGGGAATGATTGATGCCGGACAGCGAGATACAATTTAATCGACATTAAATTATTAATGTGTGTAGATGAATCATTTTCACTTACATACATTTTTTCAGAATTGGGAAGCGTTACTTTTTCCGTTACTTTTTGTAATAAACATGATGTTGCAATTTTTTATAATTAAACGCTAAAATTCTACCAAGGTTAAAAAAATCGACTTTTCCAATCTTAGCACAACCTTAGCGTTTAGTTGTAAAAAATTGCAACATCATGATACATTCGGTAATAAGATTGCAATAACTTTCGAGATTTAGAGATGTTTAGATGATCTCAGTAAGCCGACAGAAAATTGCAAATTAGTAAATTTTCAAAACTTTGGCCTTGTTTTTTACAAAATCGATTTTTCTTTTTCTCGCGATAGCATTACGAGATTCGCATGTATTGTTGCCTATTGTGCTTTTTCATAATATACAAGGTGTTCCGAAAGTTTTTGCTAATTGCTTTTGTGTAAATAGAGCGGACTAAACTGAGTTAAAAAATCCTCTACTATTTTGCAATTTTCGCAATAGTTAACAAGATATTAATTACTAAAAATTGCTAAATATTGGTCTTGAATAATTTCTTACTCAAATATTATCAATTTTATAAAAAAGCTGCAAGAGACAAAAATCATTTATTTTCTTCTCATAAAGTTCTGAAAATTTTTTCAGAATTTTTTCAGAATTTTTTAATATCGTATTTTCTCATGTTGATAAAAATAAGAAAATGTAGTACTAAAAGATTTAAAAATTCCGAAAAAATTCTTAGAATTCTAGAGAAGAAAATAAATGATTTTTGTCTCTTGCTTTTCTGTAAAGTTAATAATATTTGAGCAAAAAATTATTCAAGATCAATTTTTACTAATTAATATCTTGTCAACTGTTGTGCGAAAACCAAAATGGTAGAGGACTTTTTGCCTCAGTTTAGTCCGCTTTATCTATACAAAAGCGAAAAAACTTTCGGCAAAAACTTTCGGCAAAAACTTTCGGGACACCCTGTATATAGAGAAGAATGAATAAATCCGTCCATACAGTGAGTGTCTTATTAATCAGAATTCTTAATCGTAATTTTTACGAAGGTGAAGGTGTTTATTAATGATTTCTCTTGCTGTTCTCGCGTTAAATACGATTTTTTCCGCAGAGAGGATGAATTCTAAAGAATTTATACCTTCATTGTAACGTGATGGATACATTGTAATTAGATAAACAAAGTAGGGGATAAACAAAGTTTTTTAACAATTTTTCTTGGAATAATTTTGGACACGCAAATAGAAAATGTATTGCTGCAAAATTATTCTTGCAAAATAATTACGTGTAAAAGTATAATATTACTCGTATATGTATAAACTGCATACAGAGATACAAATGTTCGAAAGTTTCCATGAATTAAAAATTTCTCCCACGTACGCAATATAGTACTAAATGTAGATACCACTTTGCTGATCTGCATATGTCATTAATACTTATCGTAAGATATACAGTTTTGGCCGGAAATACGAGTTTACATTATGAATGCGATTTGATAGGGATATCGGATTTATTTTTGAGCAAAAAATGTATCTTTTTCGAAATCGACATATCACACCTTTCTTTAATTAGATGATGTTGCAAAACAAAAAAAAGTGACTTGCCGTTTGGAGGTCGCCAGATCAAAAGTTGTTCCCTTGTTTAGGCAGATAATCTGATCTCTATATCCATTGCAAAACATTAAAGATATCACAAAAAAAGATAACAATAAAGATCTAAATGCTCTCGAGCATTTTTATGAACTTTTTTTTTTCTTTTGCAATACTGATTTCTTTTCTCGAACAGAAAAAAGTAAACGAAATAATGATTATAAACAACCCGATATAAATTCCCGGGAAAAATGTTTCATATATAATTATATATAATTATATACAAAATTGACATATTTTATATACAATTATATATAAAATATGTCCATATATATATATAACATTTTTTTCCGGGTTCTTTATATTGTGTTGCAATTTTAAGAATTAATTAATTAATTAAGAAAATATTAAAATCATCTGGCGTGTTTAATGAAAGGTTTAATTTTTTAATTTTTTTTTTAACTAAAATTTGACTTGTTTTTTCAACATAATCATATTTAAAAAGTTACTGACTTATCAAACTGTTCACATAGCTAAATTTACATATTTCAGCAAAATAATTTTTTTCCATGTGATTTGTTACGTGATACGTCCTTCTTCTCATCTTATGTGTCTAGTGGGTTGCTTTATCCAATAGAAAGATGCGAAGGCAGGTCGTGACTCGCGCGAGACAGAGGAATGAAACCAGAATGAATCACGAAGCCTCGTACGTCGTAGGTCGCGTATTACGACGCGACCGCGACGACGGCAAAGATGAAGAAGAAGCGAAAACGAGGGCGAGTTAGCGAGCGAGTCGATGTAGCGAGTCGATTTAGCCGATTCCATCAATGGGGATATCAATGCGGCGCTTTTCTCTCCTCTGTGTAAACATCACGAGGTCTATCTCGTCGTCACCCCCGTCTCGCCGCCACCCCGAAGCCACGAAGCTCCTCCGCCTTTTGCGTTGCTTTATTTCTCATTCCATTACGATCTTCTCTTCTCGCATTGTTATCACTCTTCCTCGCGAGAACCTCGTCTTCTTTTCGCGCAGTTTTTGCATCCTTTCTTTTATTTCTCTCTCTCTCTCTCTCTCTCTCTCTCTCTCTCTCTCTTTCTCTTTTTCCCGCGCATGCTTTTCTCAGAGACGAAGGAGCGAGACCCGGAGCGGCGGTTAGTAAATATGATATCCGGAATCGGATACAAGGAAACCATTAATCATTCAAGCGGGCGCGAATGGGACCTGGGCACGCTAAGTAGAAGATTTTTACAGGGGTTATCTGCGTCCGGACGAAAAGAAAGAGAGGCCGCGCGAAATTGTTTAAAGCTCTCGCCGAAATTCTGCGAGAAACTCCATACTTACGAGCGCGTCATTCGAATTACTTTGCATTAAAGCTCTGATGAATTGCATCAGTTCATCTTTCTTCTTCTATTTTCCTCCTGAAGAGAAAAGGAAGAAAGATGAAAAAAGATGCGAAAGTTCAGCTAAAAAGAATAGGCCTCCTGATAGCACAGAGAGAAAGTTTAAAAGAATTCAGTCGTACGTATTTAATTTTGAATTCATTTTCAGATGCAAGAATTCTTTTTCTGAGAAGTTCTGAAAAAACTTTTTTTTTGCAGCTGAAAATGAACCCAGAATTGATGACATACGACTAGACACCGGCGCCGATGTGAATGGGGTGTGCAATCGGGAATGTAGGCTAATATGGGATCATCCCTTCAAGCGCTTAATAATTTCTTTAAGGACCGGTTTCATCTTTTGGTAAATTTTACCTGTTGAATAAATAGCAAGATTATCCAATCACATGCGCGAATGGCCAGACTTACCTCATAGATAAAATTTACCAAAAGGTGGAACAACCGGTCTTAAATCTCATAAATCTAAATACAAATCTGAAAATAATTTTATTATTGACAATTTGATACTAATTTTCACAACTCGGCATCAAAATAACGTACCTTGAAAAAAATTTATTAAATCTCGATACATATTTCTTACAGTAAATAAATATTTACTCAATAAAAAAAAGATTAATCAAATTAATTTTTATTATCAAATAAATACACGTTTATATTTAATATTTTTTAAAATGTTACAATTTCAAGCATGATGATCTAAATGTAGGGCTGCAAAATGTAGGGCGCTCAAAGTTGTTAGAATGTTAAAACATTCTAATAACTTTGAGCGCCCTACATAATTATTGTATTTGGATGGTCCAACAAAATTATATTTTCATTTTGTGTATAGCTCAGGATACTCACTATCGTTGTCGTAAGGATTGACGAGATTCTTCACGTAGCCAATATCAATCTTCGCTAAAATTCCTGCTCCTGTAAACCTCCCTGCTTGATGATTGCTCGGGCTTACCGCAACACGCACAGCTCAAAGAAAGATTCGTCGCTTTATATAAGTCTGTCCTTATATATACGTCCGATTCGCGGGTGATCGCGATTACTTTAAGTCATCGCCAAGTCCACTTTCATTCGGATATTTTCGCGTATCTCTATATATATATATATCTATCTCTCTCTTTCTCTCTCTCTCTCTCTCTCTCTCTCTCTCTCTCTCCTCTGTTCGCCTTTTCGTGCTTCTTGAATGATCTCACTTGCCCCGCGGTTTTGCAAACTATCGATTCTCGGTCTCTTGCAGTGGGATCATCGTGTCTTATAAGCACTCTGACGTCCCCACCTCTAATCGCGAGGGGAACCTCTTCCTCTCCGCAAACATGGTTCAGATGAACCATGGCTGCGACGACGGCGAGCCCCTTCTCGCGTTAGCCAGCTTGGCTCCAGACAATCGTCTCCTCTCTCACCCTCGTGTCCTCCTTTATCTCTTTCCTCCTTCTCATCTTCTCCTCCTTCGTTTCCACCGCCTTTACTTCTCGCGCGAGAGTCCGCGGGCTCTTTATCTCGATTCCGCCCCGGCATTCTTCGCCGCCGTTGTCCGTTGACGAGGCTGAATGATCGCGTTTTTCACAACTCGGCGCAATTACGATATCCATTCGTGATAGATATTACGACGTTACAATATCGTGAGGCAATATTACGACATTTCCGGACAGTAACATGGCTAGGCAAAGAGAAAGAGAGAGAAAGAGAAAGCGAGAAGGGAGGCTTTTGTTATTACATGCATCACGTGAATTTTTTTTATTGCTAATCGAGGATTTCGATTTATTTTTTATAATTTTGAAATTGTACATTCGACTCGTTTCTATATCCGTGCGATTATTTTTTTCTTTGTGCACTGAAAAAAGAGTCTGTTGTGCATTAATTGGGATTCTGGTTAAAATGGACAAATCAGAATTTTCTAAATTTATAATTTATAATTTTAGTTTTTGAAATAACTATTATAGAATTCATAATCAGAATTTTCTGATTCGTTCATTTTCAATCAAAATTTCTATTGAATCTATTGAATTAAAGAATTATTATTTAAAAAGTGGATATTTGAATAAGTAATCTCAAAAATGTCAATTTTTTAAGTGTTTTAAAATAATTGTCAAACTTTTAGCCTTGGATTGTATATAAAATGAATATTTTACAATGAAATAATTATAAACTAACTTACGAAATAGCAAAAATTGTAAATGTAACATAATTTTTTAAAGCGAAAAATAATATTAAAAAATTATTTAAATTTTAAAAATTGATGTAATGATATATAAAGTTAGTTTATTGGAAATAATCTACATGACACATTTTCAAGGATTTTTTTACGTTGTAACTTTAGTGAACGAAAGTATTATTTTGTACCGATGACAAACATGGGTTAATTTCTCGACGGTCAAAACGGTGGAGAAGAGATGTGGATTAATTTATCTTCCGCTCTCTTCGGTGTATTCACGCAACATCATACTTCGACCTGACGCAATCGTGGCGACGAAAAAATCACGCGTGAGAGAGAAAAGGAGAGAAAAAATTGCGACGAAAAAAAGAGGGCTCTCGTATCATGAATGATATACGCGATAATGCGTTTCGGAGCTGATGATTGGCAATAACCAATAATGACGGGTGTCGGATTGTGATGCGATCGATCGATCAACCTGGCGGCGCCTATGCAATTGCGATTATCAAGCTTTCTGATTACGACGTATCACGGCGGGATATATTATATTTCACGCGAGGATCAAAGGAGAACTTGTGATCGCGATGAGGGTCTAACTAAAGTTTCTATATCAGGGCCGGTATTCAGTCCGTTCTTATATTTAAAACCGTTTTAAGTACAATCTTAAGATTTCAGATGTCATAAACCAAATGTGTTTACATTTAATATTTAGCTAGTACTATTCCAATTTATTTATTTATTAAAATTTAGTACATTTTTCTATTACTGCATCACGATGTATCTTTTAATCAGTAAAAAGTCAGTAAAAATGATAGTTTCTTGTAAATAAATATATTTACATTTAGTAAATATTCGGTTAGTACTATTCAGATATTTATTAATGTTAATTTAATATATTTTTCTATTACCATAAGAATTAATCTTTTCATTAAAATATAAATTCTATACCTGGATCATATTTCAAATAAAATTATTTAGAATATATATTTTAAATAAAAAGAAGTAAAAAAGTTAATTAGTATTTATTATTTTAAATAATTTCTTCTGACCTATTTTTTATTTAATATTTTAAATAAGTCGTATCAATTTTTTACTGATCCCTATTTAATATTTTTAATAAAACAATAATTTTTAGAAATGGCTCAATAACATAAACATAAATAAGAAGGAGCAAGATACGCAAGACGTTTTTTGCACAAGTCATACATTTAAAATTAAAATTAAAAATGTAAACGTTTCGGTCAAGTTTTGACCATCATCAGTAAGGTCATCACTAAGAGAATGCGAAATGTTACGTAATAAAAACGCTATTTGAGATGTAGAAGTGAATATAAAATCCAAAAATTTATTCTATTTCCTCGATCTTCATTGATTGAGATCTTCTTATTAATTATTATTTCTTTATCGCTATATAATAATAACACGGGATTACCAGATTCTAACAAACAATTTTATATAGAATAAGTTATCTTTATTAATAAGTTTATTAATAAATTATCTTTATTTAAATTATTAAAGTAAATTTATTTAAGTAAAAACTTATACCCATATTTCCACAATGATCAATTACAACTATTGTAATGCGGTGTTATTCGGTGTGAAGAATATTACGAAGACGGAAGAATTTTCTGATAATGACAGTAACAGTGTCAAGTTTCGAGACAGTATATACATATATATATATATATATATATATATATATAT
>Ga0157364_1000344_pt1 | contig 29222 bp, 23 predicted proteins | sample AttsexASBM2_FD_111476 | JGI IMG/M metagenome (GOLD analysis project Ga0157364, IMG submission 111476) | Fungus gardens microbial communities from leaf cutter ant in Ribeirão Preto, State of São Paulo, Brazil - Atta sexdens ASBM2 | ecosystem: Host-associated > Fungi > Mycelium > Unclassified ... | reverse complement strand
GGCGGAGGAGGTGGAGGCGGCGGAAGAATGGAGGAGTAGGAGAGAAGGGGGGGAGGAAAAGCCGGAGCGTAGGTATAGGACGTTACCAAAGGGGGGAAAGAGCGGCAAGGGGAGGGGGGGAGCCCGAGGGGTGGCGGAGAGTATGAGGGAGATCCAGATGAAGAGTGGAAAGAAGAGAGGGCGCGCGGGAAGCGGGGGTGAGCGGCAAAAGCGGGAGGGGAAGGGGGAAGAACGCGCCGCGCGCGGAGGGTATAGGGGACGCCATTGCGATGCCATTTGCAAACATTAATTTCTCGGAGTTAATTAAAGCCGCTATCTCTCTGTCTCGCTCCTTGTTTCGGATCTCTCTCTCTCTCTTCCTCTCTCTTTCTCAAATTCACGAGAACGAGATGGGGATGACGAGAACGACGATGTCGACGACGAGCGAACACCGTTAAAACCGTCATCGCCGAACAATCGTCGTCTTTCTCATCGAGATAATAGAGCCACGGAATGCATGCGGTTATACTTTACCTCCCACCCGGTACATGTTGGCCGTCATGTTGTTGGCGTCCTGCGTGGACCCGAGAGCGAAATTGGCGTTCTCGTGGTTACCGTGACCCTCGTGGTATTCGGCCGGCATCGGCATCAAGACTTCGTACGTCCTCCGCAACGTGTGTTACAATCTCGCGGTCGCTGCCGCTGATCGCGGCACTCGCACCTCTCTATCTAATTACCTCTCACTCACACTCTCTCCCTCTCTCTCTCTCTCTCTCGCTCTCACTCCGGCAGTTTTCCCGTGGACTCGGATCTATCTTCTCTTTTTCTCTCGCGCTCTCTCTATCTCTCCCGTCAACTGAATGATACGGTCAACATCTCACAGCATAGTCACTCCATAGTGTTTGTTTGCTCATCGTCGATCCGCTACTACCAAACTTTCGCTCCCGTCTGCCTCGCCAGTCACCAGTGCGTCCTCTGCCCGTCTGTCTCTGTCCCCCGAGGGATGGAGAGAGGAGGGAGGGGGTTTCGCTCTTTCTATTGCCTATCTCCGTCCTCTTCTATTTCTCCCTCTTTCCTCTTTGTCTCTTTCGCTCCTTTAATTCCACCCTCCCTCCAGCCTACCTGCGGAGCCCTGCGGGGGTTCGCACGGTGTCTCTCTGTCTCTCTCTCTTTCAAACCAGAGTACTACGTGCGTGCTTACCGTCAAACTGTTATTCACAACACTCTACCACAGGTATAACGTTCCGCTGTTCAAGTTCGGTTCGTTCCGTTTTCAACGACACGCTACCCGACGACGAACGAACGAACGAACGTGCGTGTCGTGCATGAATGCGTGCGAGTGACACGCAACAACTGGAGGGCGGGAAAATCTCCCGTACGCGGTGCGTACAGTCGGCGATTTACGCGACTGTCGACTCACGTGCGGTCGCGGATGTTCCCCCCCGAGGGTGCCGAGGGCTAACAACGTCGGCGGCGACCACCGCTATTGCCGCTCGTATCACCGAGACCGACATCGCCCGCCATTTTCGTGTCGGCGAGCGCGAGCCGCTAACGCGGATGAAGGCTGCGCCGAAGTGCCTCAACCACCCGACCCGAACGAACGAACAAACACCACGCACTTGTGAGTTCGTTCGCGAATATCACTCACCCGTTCACTCTCGAGCGGTGTTACACCATTCGCCGCGTTGTTTAACGCGTCCTTCGGGCCAACTCGCGGCTTTGCGAGTCGCGAGAAGCCAACGCACTCCGGCCCGAGTAACGGAGAAATAACCGATGGCCGAATGGCGAACCAGGCGAACACCTCAAAGCGGAGCACGACAGCGCTGTTGTAGAGATCGCGTGAAACAGAACGTATCGTCTAGGGATTTTTTCTAATCTAATTGTGTTTTCCACTAAGATACTACTAGTTTGAAACACTAGGTGCATTCAGAAACGACGACTGTTCACTGAGCTCATTGAGCAAATAAGGGATCACTCTATTATTAATATATTTATTTATTATAATTTTATTTATAATTAATAATTATAAATGTAAGATGAAGCGACTTAAAATTACGCTCCACCATTCACTGAGCGCTACATAACCTTACGGCCTAAACACGGCATTAGAGAAATAATGAACAATAATAAATAAGTAAGAAAGATGATATTAAAGATTATCTATAGTAGATAAAATTATTCTACGTTACGAATTATTAAATAAACATAATAATAGAGTAATCCCTTTTTTGCTCAGTGAGTGCTGCACTCACTGGACACAGACCAACCAATCAGAATAAGATCTTATATTGAATTGGCAAATTAGCACTGTGAACAATCAAAGATTACTAGTAGGAATGTGCAAGATTGGATCAGGATCGGGACGAGATTTTGTAACTTTCGGGATTCCCAAGAATATTCGGGTTTCCTGAGAATGTTCGGGATTTCTAAAAATGTCAGAATTCAAGTAGAATATCTGTTTTGTTGAATATGGTAGTTTTAGATTTTTGTTTTCTGTTGTTGAATTTCATTTTACAAAATTTTCTGTTTTATTATAAATTATACAGCAGGCTCTTTTACCATAGAAAGACAGAAAAGTAAAAATATTAAATATTTCAGAGAAAATCCAGTACTAGAATACTAATATTATAGATTGATAGAAAAACAATATTAAAAGATTCTCCGTACAATATCAGATATCCCGAAGATTCTCGAGAAATCCGAAATTTTTTCGGAAATCCCGAAATTTTCGCGTCCCAACTGCATCTTGCCATCTCGTTCCAAGCATCAGATTTCGGGAATTTGGGATCCGCACACTTTTAACTACTAAATACTTTCATATTATAATGTAATAAACAGCTATATGTTTTAATCCATTATTTATTAGCAATTTATAGTTAAATTAAACTTCTCTTTCTATTTATTTTTGTAATATAATATAACAACTGAAGAATATACATTATATATATATATACAAATATATTATACATGTAATAATTTTTTATTAATATTTAAAAAGGAGTGATTTTTTAAAAAAAGACTTTACTGATCCTTATTTTAAAATGTGAGTTTGTTATGATAAGATAATCCAGTGGTGACCTTGTATTTAAAATAAAAGGTGACGATTTTTTAAAAATAAATATGTTAAACAAGGACTCTCTCTCTCTCTCTTTAAAAGAGACAAACTAAATCTGGACTAATATTCGTTCAACACGAACGGTGTTGATGTCATCTTTAATCTTCTTAATCCATATTAGATTTCGCGTTCTTCTAATATGGATTAAGAATTGCTGATGAAGATTCCAAAGAGAATCGAAATGTTTCAAAATTTCTCAAGATTTTAAATAAAGATGACATCAACACTTCATATGGAGTAACAAATTTATTTGTTAAAATTTTATTGCGCACTTCCGCTCGCGGTGACTCTCATTAGCCCAGATTTAGTTTGTTTTTGTTGTTTTTTTTAAATCGCCGCAATATGTCAGGTTCTATCGTGATTCGTTTTTATAAAAAAAAATATGAATAGATATATATTGCTGCTTAAACGGAGCGATTGAGTCAATTGTTCGAATAATTGTTGCGATTGTAATAAGTAATATAAATAACAATGAATATAATGTATAATTGTATAAACAACTTCTATGAAACATTGAACAGTATAATAATTACTGTTAAAAGAGAATATTCTAGGTTTCAAATTGTAGAGAGATAATGGAGAATGAAATAATGTTTGTGCGTAGTATATGAAATATTTATATTTACGAAATTAGTCTTTTTCTATACAATTGCTAATGCGCAGTCACATATTTCTTCATTTTGTCGGAATCGCTAAAGAGAATTGCGTATGCGTTGAACAATTAAAATTACTCATTTGTTTGTAGAACCTGTGCGAGCTTGCCTTGCTTTCTCGTGAAATGTTTTTCGATGCGCCTGACTAATAATAAATAGAGCAACGAATAAATGTCGATTTGATGAAAATACACGTAACACAAAGATATATTTATTATATACATAATATATATAGTGCCTCCTTTTATAATAATACACATCCGCAAGAACGTTTATAATTTAATTTCATGGAATTTCGTTAATTATGTATTATATCTGTAAGGCACACCCCACGGTCGTTACCAAAGTAATTTTGTGTCCTCTCTCTATCTCCCTCCTCTCTCTCTTTCGTATTTTTTGCGTTATATATAATATCATATAAATAACTGTATACCATTGTGGATATATTCTATTAGAGCCTAAATTTATTATGCATTTCTATCTTTAAGAATAATTAATGCGCTAGAGATATAGAGGCAATAATCTGTTCTGTACATAATCTTATGTCTTTCTTATCGATTCTTTTAAGATAATGTACCATTTTTTTTTCATTAATGATAATAATGATAGTAACGTTATAAGAATAATGGGAAAATGCATAAATGAGATGTACAGGATGAGACCTGCTTGTGCACAGGTTTATGTGTGCTCACCCATCCTCATCGCGATATACAAAATATGAGTAGTAATGTCGAAAATACAAACTCACAAAATGATTCATTCGATTGCTAATACACATTCCCGCGTTGACTAATAAGGATTTACGATCGTCTTAAAAAAAAAACCGCGCGTATCGATTCTTTCATTTTTTTTTCTTTCTTTTCTAGAAAGCTTTTCACTCGTTTTACTTGCAGGTCGCGTATAATAAAAATATGTGTAACATGTATACACACACTTATAATTGCATTTTTTATCCATAACGTTTTTTTGTATATTACCACTCATGACTTTTTCTTTTTGAATCTTGTGTTTAATATTAATATAAAATACCTATGCCGCCATTGACAAAAATTTATGCATTTGTATGTACAAGTATAGCTCTCCCAAAATCCAACTATCTGGCTTCATCTGTATCTCACTCTCTTTCTTTCTTTCTTTCTCTCTCTCTCTCTCTCTCTCTCTCTCTCTCTTTTTCTCTACTTACTAAGATACTATTGTTTTATGAATAAAAAAATACTAATATATATCGCATTGTCGTTGCACGGGCAGTGTTTGCGTAGTGTTTTGTCCACTCATAAGGCACCAACTCTATTGGGATCCTGAGATTCAACCCGCATGCTTCGACAGATTCAGAGGCATGTCTGCAAACGAAAAATAGAGTCATAAACATTTTCGAATGATCTAATTGTCCCGATACTTATTTTGTTTATGATACATAAATGATACATACCTGAAGGAGGTGTGAGAGTTTGTTCCCTGTAATCTTTGTAATGTGGGGACAACGGATGAGAATGCGGCGATGCGTATAATTGCATAGGAGGCGGATAGTGGACGGGAGATGGATAATGAGGCGCCATCCATAAAGGCGCCGCTCTGTACGGTCCAGGTGGTAACATTGGTATCCCGTAGAGCGGATGATGAACGGATGTATTGCTGGATCCGATGTAGGGATCGATTCGTACCCTCGGATAGGCGTTAGTCGATGAGTATTTCACAGGCTGCCGGTCGTCCGGCTTCAACAATGTCCTCAAGAAACCCGGTTCGGGACTAGGTTTGTCCTCCCCCAGGATACTCGTTATACTGTATGATGACACTTGCTTCGAAGAAGGAGTCGGCGGCGCACTCGTTGTGCAAACCGGCTGTGGAGTGGCCCGTCTCTTGGACGCCTGATCCTCCAGCGAAACTCTCTCCAGCTCTCGCAATATACGTTTGCGAGGTGACACTACATTAGGATCCAGCAGGCGCGCCAATTTATCGATGATCAGACTAAGAACCTTGCCCGACGACGTACCATTCAATTTCCGTGACAATCTCGTCGAATTAACCGTTGATTCCGGAACTGAGACCACAGTCGTGGAATCTAATGGGCGTCTGCGTTTCCTCGCTATCAAGCGAAGATGCGCACACAAACGAGTCTTCGGATTTCGACGATAATAAAAATTAAATTCCGTGGTTATCCTGCGTCGGGGATGGGTTTGCTTCCAGCAGTGATCTCTCTGCCAAGGACTGGATTGGACCGACGAATTGTCATCAGAAACTGAAAACAGAATGCAGAGTATATGTTATGTATGAGTTATCTGGATTGATTGCATTGCCTATACTTTTTATAACAATAATGCAAAGAGATCAAAGTAAAAAGATCTGAGAAATAATGATAAATAAATCTATTTTTGAAAATATAATAAAATATATGTGAAAAGTAATGAAATATAAAAAAAAACTATAATATAATATGCATCGATGCTTCCTTTGACCCACCACTGAGGGAAGTAGAGCTCTCCTGCCGATTCGGGATGGTGCTAGCGGGTGGCCAAAAAGTTTTCTTTGGCACGGGAAACCACGTAGTCTTTTCTCCGTCCCTGCGATGAGACAGTTCCAGAATGAACTTTCCATCTTTGAAGAATTTCAAGCGACCTCCAGGTGTTGGCAGCAGATTGCTGTCGATGCGTTGTGCCTCAGTATGATGAGCTGGCTGGGGACTTGAATTTTTACCATTTGCCTTGGCGAGGGTCGGGTGCAATGTAGGTGGATCACGCGAGCACATCTCTGTCGTGCCCCTCACGTGACCTGCGTGAGCATGACATTCTGCTGACTTTTCGCGCATGCTGATACTTTACCGATATCCATTTTCCTCCGCTGGACCTCTCATACTTGGACTTTCCAACATGTGACGCAACAGGATAACTTGTTGACTTTCTCTCAGACAGTTAAATCTGAAACGTCGCAGCGTTTGGATTCAGTGGCGAGGAACATCCTCGTACTCTGGAAATCTCCTTTCTCTACCCTCCAACGACAACAAAACGAGAACCTGACAATTTACAAAAAGTCTGAGGCACGTGTGTCACGTGGACAAGCGGAGCAAACTCATGCCACTTGGGCGGGACGTCAGAAATTGTGGAGCACAGAAGTCATGACTCGCGGGCGATCATGATGGCTGACAGACACACAGGTTTGGTTCGGTCGTGCCCGTTTATTTCTTGGCGAGGCACATAGAAGGCAAAAGTGCGTGACCGTTCTCCAGGTTGATCTGTCGCTGGCTCGGTCGCGGTGTCATCGTCCCAGTGGAGTCAGCAGCGCGCGGGTAGCATCGTCAAACGCTCCAGACGGAGGGGCGTACATATCTTATTTTTTTTTCTTCCACTCGATGAATACAACGTGCGCGTGCAGCGGAGCGATCGACACCGGGTTACTCCGGATGTGCCGACACCACGTCGGGTCGACACCGCGGCGCGATCGGTATCAGTTCGACCGCGACGACGGCTCGCATTCGCGGAGTACACACAACGGGAGAAATCCCGTGTACATGAGTGTTGGCGGTCGCCAGACACCCACCCACCCACGCACGCACTACCGCCTTCCGCTTCTGCTGGCTACTCCGCGACCGCCGCCGAAGCGCGGCGCATCCTCCTGGTGAACCGTGGCGTCTACTTCAACGGGAACGGGCGTCCCGAGCTCCCGCGGTCCGCGTGCCCGAGACCTCGCACAGCCTACGGGACGGTACGGCGACGGGCAGCAGTCCGCGGCGATGGAAAACACCGCACGGCCGCGACACATGTGTTTCACTACACCCCGCGGCAGTAGTCCGCGCGTCCGTCACCGGCACGGCTCCCCCGTGCTACGGTATCCACGAGCGTCGAGCACGCGAGTCGCAGAACATCAGCCGTCCAGCCGTCCACCCGTCCGTTTCCAGCTCACGCGATCAGTGATCCTCTCGGCCCCCGTGCCGTCCGCAGGGGAAGGAGGGGGGAGGAGGGGAGAAAAAAGAGCGTGGACGTACTCCGATCACCTCCTTGAGTCGACGGTGTCGACCCTTCTCGTCGACAACATTAGTGGCGGTGGCGGTTCACCTTCCGCGCGTTCCTTGCGTCTATGTTCCCCCTCCACTTTTCGCATTTTCGCGATTTCGACTCCGAGGCTCGTGAGAAACGCGATGCGTTCGAGCGCGTTGAAGATTTTCGTTTCCCACTCGCGAAATCGCGGCGTCTGACTAGATAAAAATCGCATCCGCGAGCTTTTTCTATCTCTCTCTTCCGCTCCTTCTCTCCCTCCCACTTTGTCGAAATGCTCGCGTTTCGCCTCGTTCATGTAAAATCGCGGAATATTCCATTCGTTCCACTTGTCTGACTTCTGTCTCGCGACGTGAATAGGAACGCGCGCGAAATTCGTATCGGCGCGATCGCGATTCAACAATAAGCCCCTCCCTTTCTTTTTTTGTTCTTTATTGTTTATACATTCGTCGTTATTCGATATATTATGGATGTATCTCTGTATTTATTTTTTCGCAATCTCTTTATATTTTTCAGTAAAATATCTAAATGTCTTTTTCTTCGACGACAGTTATATACATTCGTTATCCGGAACAAACATCTTTACATTACCGTTCAATTAAATAAGGTGAACAATATTATTGTTCCTAAATCACTGCAGATTTTAACTCAGTCTTTTTTTCTCTTGCACATTCAGAATCATTTAATTGTTTTCATGTATGAAAAAATCAGCTATGTCAGAATGCAAATAACAATAAAAATAGACACAGCTATGTATTATAAAAAAAATATCTAAAAAAACTGAAAGCAATCAATATTTACATGGACTTTCATCGAGAATCGTCTCTCACGCTGCTCTTTAATTTTTTCCTCGCGGTTGTGATATTATAGGCAACGTGTAAAATGGAAAGAGACACAAAACATTTGACCAGGATTGGATAAGTTAGTTTTTTTTTAACTGAATAAAGTTAAAGTTAATGGCTTTACAAAATTAATAAAGTTAAGTTAAAAGTTGAAGGAATAAAAAATTAACTTAACATAAGTTAAGTCAATATTGAATTAACTTAAATTAAAAAAAGTTAATTTTGAAAAAAATTATTTTTTAGATCATAATATCCTAATTTTTCTTAAAATGAGATTAAATAACTACAGATTAAATAACTACAATATAGATTATTAAGTAAATTAAATATTTAATTTTTTTATTCATATATGAAGTATATAATACATAACGATATAACTATATAAGTTATAGTTATATAACTTTAAGAAAATAGCCAGTACATAGAGAAGATCAGTGATTACTTTTTAATAAGTCTTAAGCCATAAGAAATGGACCAATTACAATCGAATGCGAGAAGAATATTTGATTTGAATTGTCAATTTCTTGTGATTTAAGACTTAAAACATCTATTGTAGATCCGAACTAAGGCTTATGGCATAACCGCATAAATCAATCTGAGAGGACTGTATTAGCATCTTAAGAAATTACTTAAGATACTACTTAAGATACTACTTAAGATATTAAAATATGAACAATTACGAATATACGCCCTTAATTTTATTATATCTTATTATTTTTCTAAGATATTTAAAAGAGAAAAAAAAAATTTTTAACTTAAAAAAAAAGTTAAAGTTAACGTTTAAAAGTAACTTAGTTAAGTACTTTATTAAAATTTAATGCATTTATTTTTAAAATTAATTAAGTTAAAAGTTATTAACTTTTTAATTTTTTTTTAACTTTTAACTAGTTACTATCCAACATTTGATCCTCCACTTTAGCGAGCAAAATACAAAAGGATGACAATTACTTATATTAATTACTTTTGAAGGAAGTGCTTTATATTGCAATGAGTGATGTGTGCAACATGATTTATGTTAAAAATAGAGATACTTTATTAAAATAATTTGATATATATCAGTCAATGATTTCAGAAAAATCTTTGAGATTCGGTAAGATTAAAATGAAGTTTCAGAAAATAAGGAAGGATATAGCAATAGGAAAATCGTTGAACAGAAAAATAATTGAAAATTGCAATACAATCTTATACATATTAAAATTTAGTCAAAAACATTCTTCATTCAATCAGATTTAAAGCTAAATATTCACTTAATATTTATATCTATTGGTTATTAATGCATCTTTATAAATATTTTTACCGCGAAGCATCAAGCCTTGACAAGGGGAGTTGTGCACGTCCTCGGTCGGTTCATCATCCGCAGCTCTCACTTGTATGAGAAACATGCGTCGAGTTTTATCAGACAAGTTCAGGTACGAACCATGAAGTGTTAGATAAGAGAAGAAGACAACTTCACCCTTTTTGGCAGATATGGGAGTAGCTTTAGACAAAGGATATTCCTTAGGATCGACGTAGTAAATAGGATCACCCCAGTCATCAGTCGTTTTAATCTCCTTCAACGGTCCCAGTTTATGACTGCCGGGATATATCGCCAAACCACCATTTTCTGGCGTTGTATCGTCCAAATGTAGAAACACAGCCAGCATAGTATGTTTCTTGTGAGGAAAATAAGGATAATCTTGATGCATCAAGTAAGGTGATCCTTTCTCTGGCGGTTTTAAGTGCGCCTTGGTATGATGTAACATTATATCTTCGGTGCCCATGATATCCTCAAGGGCGTCCAATAATTTCGGGTGCATTATGGTCCGAGTAAAAACGTCGTTGTGCATTTGCAAATTGTGGATTGATTTTATCTGATGTATAAATGAGAATATGTAGAATATAGTATAATATAATATACAGGATGTTTTAATCAATGCACTTAAATTTATTTGAAACCATGTAATTTTGATTGGGGAGACATTAAGATTAAATACAGACTAACTTCGTTTTTTTTTGTTAAACAGGTTCAATAAACCGCATTTAATTCTCAATTTCAGAAAAATTCAAGTTTTTTTAAAATCTTGTATATACAGAGTGTCTCACAACTACTGTCTTTCCTCTTAAGAACATACTCTTGAGGTAATTTTGAGATGAAAATTCTAATATGAAAATGTCGAGACTATAAGAATTTTCGAATTACACACTATCTTTAATCAATTGTAATTCAATTGTAAATCAATTGTAATAAAAAACTATTGTAGTCTCGACATTTTTGTATTAGGATTTTCATCTTAAAATTACCTCAAGAATACGTTTTAAGAGGAAATGCGATAGTTATGAGATATCCTGTATATATGTATATATATGTAATTCTAATTTACAAACAATTGCCTATAATAAATCAAGTTTTACAGAAGCTGTAATAAGTTCACTTACAGTATAATCATCAGCAATGCTTCCAGCCAATTTCTTCATATCTTGTCCGGTCCATCTTGATTCCAAACCTCCAATATTTTCGCGAAATTTTCTTTCAAATAATTCAGTATAGGCATCTGATATTTCGTTTATTTCCTTCGTAGAAAATATATTCAACTTGATGTAACCATTATCATCCCAGAATTGCTTCTGTTCCGGCGTTAAAAATTTCAAAGCGACCATTTTTAATTATGAAACTTTCTTATGCAAAATGTTAATCTCTCTCTTTCAGAGTTAAATAATGCAATATCGCATCTCGCGACGATTAATATATAGTTTACCCTACCCTAAAAATGTTTCTTTGGAAGGGATTATCTATACATGATAAAAAGTATACATTTATGTATAATCACTGTTGCCTAAACATCATTTTGTTTTCTCTTATCTTTTTATAAAGTTTCTTAATAATTGCGTAATTTAGACAGATTAGTGCTGTAACAATTAATTGTTAAATAAAACAGCTCGATAAGGAAAAAAATATTTAACATTATAATTATATGTACAAAATAAAATATCCATAGCAATTATAAAATTTTTCCTATAATAAATCGGCAATAATATTCTTATCTTATCATTCAATTATAATTATCTATCTATTAATCAATAAAAAATCTATTGCTATAATACTTAAACACATAATTTTATACTGCAATTTTTAATATATAATTTTGTATTATAAGACTTATCATGTTTGTGATATGTTGAAAAAAAATGTCTTGCTCTTTTTGATAATAACTGGAAATTTCTATCATGTGACCTCAAGACATTTGTCAAGTCATACTGACATCAATGCAATATCAGTAGTAAAGAACATACATATCAGTGCTTAATATTATTTCGTTAATCTTAATTACATAATAATGAATATGCATAATATAAATCTATTTATAACATCAGAGAAAAAAATTGATCATCCTATCTATAAAAATTTTCTGCTATGTCATGCCAAAATGTTATGGTCACAAATAGAATTTAAATCCTTTTATGATCTGTTTTGATTGATACCATTGATAGGAAGACTGAGTAGAATTATTATACTGAGTATATTGCACATCATCTTCATTTTCTAAGTAAGTCTTACACGAATCATGATACACTTTAACAAGTGTCCTACAGTTGCACTGCATCTCTACTTGGTCACTCTGACATAGTTTAATTTTGAAGCAACCTGCTGTTTGTATAGGTGGCACATATTGCGGTTTAGGTAAAAAGAAATCAGATACTGAATTATTGTCACTCTTCTTCAGCATGATAAACATGTTCGTCATATTTAAAGGAGTGTTCATAGCCTTCTGAAACTCGTCGCATTCAAACATAGACCTAGAAATACAATAATCTGTATAAGTATTTTGATATAAATTCATGAGTGTATTCATTATTTTTCTTTATTAACCTCATAAGTTTCAAAAGCGGTTTTCTGGAGGAATGTTGATACTCTTTGTGTTGCTTGCTGTTGAGAACATACGAGGGAAGGTCTATGCCAATGTAGAACTTTGGTGATAGTATCGTAGCGCCAAGTATTATGGCAACTTCCTTCATATCGCAACCCTTGAGGAAGAATTGCGAGGACAAATGATCCTCAACGTTCTTCAGCGTGCTCGACAGTGCTTTGAAGGAGACTGCGTTTCTATCTGTTGTATTCTGAAATCTTTCTAATGCCTCGTATGTTAAGGGTATTTGCTGCTTTTGATACAAAATATATTTTATGAGCTCCATCACAACTTTTGTGCACGAATCACTGGTCCACGGTTCATCCAGCATCACATCAATCTCCATCTCGCTTTTTCTGTCTCTGGAGAACATTTTGAAATATAATAAACTCGAAGCAGAATCTGTGGAGATTTTATTTTGAAATCTCTGTCCGCCAAAAAAAAGAAGAAAGATAAATGTTCGTCAGAGAAATTTGCACTGCATTCACGCGATTCTTTCGCGCATCTCGTCAGTCAGGTTATATTTAAAAAAAAAATAGGTTAGGTTAAGGGTAATTGAGTTAAAAAAAAATCCATAGATTCCGTTCTTTAAATTTTTTCGCCTTTTTCTCTTTTTCTCTAATGCAAATTAGATCTCTATCGTTTTAGGTGCAGAAAGCGTAGCTCAGTGCAATCATAAGGAACAGACATTTCCTGTGATATTAGCGCCAGATGTTGGTTGCCATGCCTGGTTAGTTACTAAATTCACTTTATTTATATTTCGCCGTTGAAACGCATGAATTTTGAAGTTTCAAAAAGCTGTGGGAATTGAAAAATAAAATTTTACGATGGAATTGAAGACGAGACAAACGAGGAAGCTGCTAGAGCTTTTGGAGCAACAAGTAATCAAATTTGTTAATTTTCAATCGATGTAGTAGTTGTGCGCTTAACAAAGCCAGCTATGAAAAATATGTTCTATGCCAGCTATGAAAAATAGATTCTACGTTGCAAAATTCTAGAGACTGTAGTTATTGAGAACGAAATCACAATTACTTTTTATTTCCTTTCAGCTTAACAAATTGTATTTGCTGATCACTGCTTCTATTAATCCATCAGAAATTTTGGTTACAAAATCATTACTCCATGAACAACTGCATTTTTTAACTCAGAGATTCAATAATTTAGGCGATGATAATTGCGACTGTGAAGAAGCAAATGTAAAATTTACTGATACAGTAACAAATTTGAAATATACTTCTCTATTGAAAAATATTGATGAACTTGTAAGTTACAAGAGAATCTTGTAATATTTGATATTATTTTTTATTTCTATTAAATGTGTTTCATTAAATGTGTTTTCCTTTGTTTCTTATTATTTTTTAGATTAAGGATATTAAATGCGATAATATTGATAGCAATGCAGCCAGACATAAGACAGAATCATTACTTAATAATTTTACATCAGCTTTACGAGTATTGGAAGATTTAGAATGTTTGCCATTGAAGCAGAGGCTTCAGGATTGTTTGGATTATGTTAAAGAGATGAGCACAGCAAAAGAGATTGAGGATCTTCAAAATATAAAGGTAGCAATGAAATAAAAAATTGAAATATGTATTAAAATCTTTTAATGTGAATATTAATTCCCTTTGTGCTTTTAAACTAGGAATTAGGCACTTCGATATTAGAGATACTCGAACCACTACAGAATTATAGAAAAAGTTTAGCGTCTGCTTTTCTGTCGCAGAATCTAGCTTTATATACTTCTCAATTATGCACATCATTTGAAATGCTAGTACAACTGGCTCAGGAACAACATCAATTAAATGCACCAATTTATGTAATAAACTATTTTACATTTATTTTTGTGCATAATTTAAGCTCTTTCTATATTTACATTGAACAAATATGTACAGGCTTGCAAGAAATATGTTTGTGAAAGAATATGCACTTGTTGTGAAATGATATTGAATTTGATGAATGACTCAAATCCATTAGAAAAGGAAACTTGCGAAAGGGAGAATCATTTCGTTTACAGGTGAGAAAATAAATATTTCTTATACGTAATATTGCATTCACACAAATAATTCTGATATACTTGTAGAATGGATTTGGCATTAGACGTTATATTAGAAATACCTAGCAAAACGCATAAACAACAGCTATCTGAATGTGCGGAACTATGGTTGAGACTGGAGGACGTCTTCTCTCATGCTATGGCAATTACCCAAGTGTGTCAGCCATATAATTTTAAAGCCATAACTGGTTCATGCCAATCCATAGTGTTGGAGTACGAGAAATTAAAGCAGCAATTACTCTCGGAAATCCCAGATCCGGCGTTAAATAATTTGTTCATGCATACATTGACCGATGCTCTTTATCGTTTGGAACGTAAAGTTAATATAGCGGTATTAACGCTCGCAATGGAAATATTCAGCAATCCTTACATTACTTTGAAAAAACTCGTTATGACATGCGGAAATTCGTTAAGCGCGAAAAGAAGATCGAAAAATGATTTAAATGATCTCATAGAGGATTTTGACCAATTCTTTGATCAAACTATGCAAATTGGAATATTTGCGATCGCTTGTTGCAAAGACAAGAACCGTAAATTACTCTTCTTTATAAATTTTTTAACATTCTTTTTAAACAATAAAAAACATCTCATGTAAATTTGATTATTTCAGGCAATAACAAAATTCGTAATTGTCTCGCAGGATTTGAATCTTTGGAAACTGAATTAATTTCTGCCATAATTTCCTTTTATTTACATCCAGATAATAAAGAAATGCGTTCGAGTGTTAAATTATTGACTATGCAGTGGCAATTAGAAATGAATAAGTTTCAGAATGCTGTAAATCTCATTATAAACTCGGCTGCTTTCTGTCAAGTAAATATAATGAATTATAAAAGATTAAAAGAATTTTAAGAGTGTACTTGAATATATTTTTTATACTCAGGTAGTTATGGATAGTCTTCAAGAACGTATAACGGCAATCTCAGATTGTCTGGATAATAGAGAGCCAGTAACGCAACTTCAAGTGCAAGGTATTGTTCAGCGAGCTTCAGCTTTGTCTAGTCAAGTCACAGCAATTGTAAATGACATTGGCACTGAAAACATTGATCGTCAAACAATAATGATGACAAGAGAATTGAAAGCAGGTAACTAATTCTGTATTATTACAATTAAAATATATATGTAGTTTGCTGATGCATATTGTGCACATACTTTTTATTATAGCTATATTTGAAGCCAACACCGCTGCCAAAACTCTTCTGGTGGAGAATGCAACGGAGCCTCAACAACTGCGAGTGATAAAACGATGTGAATTAATATTGAATGTTGTTCAAAGATTACAGCCTGCTTTAGCTACAATTATGAACAATACAACGCATGAAAAAACTGTGAGAGGTCAAGGAGATTCCATTCATGGTATATAATGTTTACTAAATCAATAATGTTTACTAAAACAAGTAGGCTAATGCACTATCAAGGAAAAATTGAGCTAATGAAATTATGCATGTATTATAGGTAGCATATCAAATGCCATGAACTTTCCATCCACAATTTATGGTTTGCCGCGCGATGAAAATAGTCTAGTTTATATTAGAACACCCTATACAGGTTTGTGAGAATTTCTACTCTTCGTATATATTCTTTCGCTTATACTCTTTTAAATTAACATCAAGTCTTATCTGTGTTTTAGTAAAAACGCATAAACCACAAGTGTCCATTCAACCGGCAAACAGTACAGTGCAGAAACCATCAGATCTGTCATATTTGATACCTTATATAAAGAACGGCCGTACATTGCGTAGCGAGCACTCCATCATGTATACACCGCATAAAAACAAAAATGTAACAGAGGCAGCCGTTAAAAATGAGATGTCCCTTAGGAATCTATCTAGCATTAGACAACATCTTTTTAGCAGAGATAGCTTCAGCATTCACGTCGATTTTGATATAGCCGAAGAGAGCATGGATTTAACAGGTAATGTATTTGAATAGACCCTACAAATAAGAACTGTCATTACATTGGAAGTCATTTCAGCTGCTTTAGAAAAAATAACTTCATCGTCCACGTCAGAAAATGCAACGTTCTCTTCATGCCAATTCTCAAAAGTAGAAAATGTATCTTCGGGAAGCGTAAACAAGGAATTGGTTTTCAATATCGTAGAAAAACTAAGTCAAACTGTTAGACCAGAAATGGAAAGTTGTTTGAGCAAATCCGCGATAACGGAGAAAATGAGTGAATGTGCCATATCTGGTGGCGGTGATGCGTCCTTAATCATGGAATCGCGTCAAAAACTCAGTAGCGTTCGATCTCCAGACAATAAGGTACAAAAGTCAACCTCGGGGCAACATGAGGTATAAAGGAAGATTATAACCAGATATTTATAATTTGTTTTTATTTTAAGACCATCTTGAGTGGTATCTTAAGATGCTAATACGACTCATTGGTTTAACATCTTAAGATTATACTTAAAATGTCTTAATTATAAGAAAGGTCCAGCCTATATTTTTTTAATGTTAAACTAAGTATTAACGCATTTTTTAATTGATAGCATTTAAGGTGATGGTTACATCAATATATAATTATAAGTGAAAATATCCGATTGCACATATCTTTATATAATAATTACAATAAGGTTAAATTTAAATTTAAATTGTAAATGTTAAATTTTATCCAAAATTTTTATCATGACATAAAAAAAAGTTGAAACAAATTTGAAAAATATTTTTTCTTCTGTTTATTCCTTTTCAAATGCGGAGGGAAACGAGATCGCCAGAAGTTATTAAAATCTCCCGGAAATTAATAAAAATTACTAAATTCATATGTTCAGCGAGGAGTGAGATACTTTCGAAAATCCCCAGAAGTTACTAAGATCGTAAATAATCAGTAAATAAATAAAAATCGCAAAGATAATGATTTCAAGAAAATCGCGATTTTCGCAAATTTCTCGCGATTCCGCGTCCTTTTTTAACCGGGGACATATGGTTGCTCTTTGTAACTGTATTCTTCGCACTTTCCACCTTTCTTTTCTCTCTCTCTCTCTCTCTCTCTCTCTCTCTCTCTCTCCAACGTCTTAAATTATATCCCCATTTCGTTTCAAGTGCAGAAAGTACAACATAGTGCAGTTACCGAGAACAGCCTTCACACGTCTGAACGTATCGACTTCTCGTTATGTCGAAACGAAAACGATGTAATAAAGAAAATCATATTTTTCCGCACCTCCTAGTTAATGGTGGGTGAAAGACGACGGTGTGCTGGATCAGCGAGGAAGAGCGTAGCCGAGCAACCTGATTCGTTTCTAAGTCGGTCCAAATCAGTTCGCCGAGCAAAACATGGACGCCGTGGCGATACATACGTCGGATCCACCGCAAGGCGAGGACGCGATCACGTCCGCTATGAAGATATGCCGCATCTGCCTGCTCGACAATCTGATGATGCGCGATCTCTTCGCAGAGAGCGAGGTCGCGTCCCTATCGGTGAAGGCGATGAGCTTCGCCAACGTTAAGGTTAGATGCATAATTTGAAGGTTAGGTACCGATGCGATCGCGAAGCCTCCGCTTTTATCATCGCTCTCCCTCTTCTAATCCCGGATAGATTTAGACCTTTTGTCGATAATCCTCTAATTTGTCGCCATTCCCATCTTTCTATTTGGCTTAAAATGATAAGTTTCGGTTTATATCGAACCTTGCACATTTAGCCTTTAACACCTTCGCTGCCATCATAAAAATGTTATAAGAGGCCTGTTCTTTTAACTGAACTTTTTATACGGTTCATCTTTTCTATTTGTCCCTTGGAGAGAAAAAAGAGAAACATGAACAAGAAGTTTATTTAAATAGAACAAATTTATTACTTTCTTAAATGCCACGTAGTTAATACATATTATAATGAATTATTTGTTATGATTAGGACTGAGGCAGTGATGCGAATTCCGGGCCGCTTGCAGCACAGTTATTAGCATGAAGAGAGCATAGACGAACACAACGCATGCGCAAGTATACATGAATATGAATTCATTGTAGTATATGTATCTTCTTATGCCCCCTTCATGCTAGTAACCGTACTGCAAGCAGCCCGGGATTTGCATCACTGAACTGAGGTACGTAGCGTGCAAGTTAAAATGTACACATCACTGGCAATGGCTACGTTCAGCATAAAAAGCAACTTTGCAACTGTTATAAAATTCTTGAATATTATTGATTTATACATTCAAATTAAGAGCAAGACCAATCATATTAAAGAATTTTACAATAGTTGCAAAACTGCTTTTTCTGCTGAACACAGCCAATGTGCATAGCAGCAAAGTTGACAATTTATAACATTTTGAAATAACTATTCTTTTTGAGTATAATTAATGACAAGGACTTTCTTTTGAGATACTAAACTACATGCTTTGATTAGATGTTACCAGGTGATGGTTTACCAACACAGGTGTGTTGTATGTGCGCTGACAAGTTGGAATCGGCATACGAGTTTAAGTTACAAGTGGAGCAAGCTGACAATGTTCTTCGAGAAAAGCTTGTGGGAGGAATAATAAAGGACGAATTGTTTCTTAATGAAGTTGAAATACACTTGGATGCCGAGAAGAATAATGGTTTGGAAGAAATGAATGACAGTGCTGATTATGAATCGACTGATACATTGCCAGTTGAAACAGAAACTGACAAGAACTTTCTGAAAAATCAATTAATTATTTTGGAAGCTGAAAAATTGGCAGAGACAGATGGAATGCAACAAGGTGAGTAAAATGTAATCGATACAATGATGTTTCGAAATTCGAATTAAATATTGCTTTTATAATATAATAGTTTAAAGTTTCCGAATATCTTATAATATTGATTCTATTATTTAGATTCAGAACAAGATAACTTGCAAGAAAGCATTGAGGAAGAATTGCAGCAAGAATTAGCCAACTCGGAAGACAATGATATGTCAGATGCTATTGATGAATCTAGGGATGAAATATCTTCCAACGACAAGAATATTATTCGAAGTTGTACAGATACAATTCCAACAGAAGAACATAATTATATAATGCAACAACAGTGTATTATTTTGCATACTGAACAATTCTCCTTCCATAAAAAAATGCAGGAGACCGTACCAGAATTTAAACATGATATAACGGAATATAAAGAGTCGCTATCTGAACAAAATCAAGAAAATCAATCTGAGCAAAACGAAGAGATTCAGGCTGAACAAAATCAAGAAATTTCAACTCAGCAAATTCACGAGACACTAGCTGAGCAAGCTGAAGAGACTCCAGTTCAAAATGCTCAAGCTGAACAGGAGAATCAAACTGAACAAAATCAAAATAAAAAAATGGAATTATTACAGAATGAAGTATTAAAAAATGATACTAATGAGCCAGTCGTGGAACAAGAATCACCTCAGAATGAAACTAGAAGAAGTAAACGTAAATTGGCTCGTCGGATATTCACCGAGCGGGATTCCGATGAGGAGAATTACTTTGAAAATCTGAATCTCAGTTCACGATTGAAAAAAGCGCAGGCAGATAAGACAGAGAAGATCTTTTTCATGTGTTACTTGTGCGATAAACAGTTTCTTTCAAAGAGCATCTTGAAAGAACATATGCATTCCCATGAAGAAGTAAGGAAAACATTGTCTCTGAAGAAAACACCGGAGAAACCACAGAAGGTGCAGACCAGCGTTTCCGCCATGAAAACGCCGGAATCAGGAAGGAAAGCCAACAAGTGCCCTTATTGTGGTAAAGAATATATGTACATAATCTCGTTTACTAAACACATTAAACAACACGAACGAGAGGGGCAGGAAGCGAAGGAAGATTCGATGTCATTTGAGATGTTTCATGAGGATGAGTACAGTCTAGACTTAGATAACGGCAACAAATCGGATGTTGAATGTAGAAAACAAAAGAGAGGAAGTATAGTCGACGACATTGCAAGCGACAATGATCAGGATAAAAAAGCGATAAGAAAGCGTAGTCTTATTGAGGAATTTATATGTAACAAATGTCCAGAAAAATTCGATACAAAGCGAGGCTTGCAAAAGCATTCGCTCACGCATGTTAGCTTCAACTGCAGCGTGTGCAACGAGGAATATGACACTCTAGAACAACTAAAAAATCACCGAACAAAGCATGTGGTCGAAGGCGTACTCACTGAGCAAGACTTGGAAGAGGATATGAAGCAAATTACTAAGTGCGAAGAGAATGATGACAGCAAGAACATTAAAGATGGAGAGAACAGTGAATCCGCCGAAATTACGAAGGAACTAAAATGTCCGATATGTTCAATAACATTCTCACGCAAGAAAGCACTCTCCAGACACATGCAGACAACACACTCCGACACCCATTCTTACGAATGCAAGATATGCTGTCAACAATTTGCACGGAAGGATTTCCTACGCAGACATGCCGAGCAGCATGCACGAGTGAAGACTTACAAATGTACTCAATGTAATAAAACCTTCGGCAATGAGCTCACATTGAGAAATCACCTGGTTGCCACAAATCACAAGACATTTATACAGGGACAGGAATACGATCCCAACAAGCGTATAAAGCGCGTGGCGGCGAGAGCAGCACAGAAAATCATCGACAAGATCAAGACTGAGGACGGTCTCGAAGATTACGATGATAATACCGATTACGATGTTAAATTAGACAAGCATTATGTCATTAAGCACGACGCAAAGAAGTACAGATATAAAGAATTTGAGTGTACGATCTGTAATAAGAGGTACTGTTTGAAACAAGCATTGGTGAGGCACATGGAGCAACATGTAAAGAAGGAAAAGGCAGAGAAAGCAATGGAGAAAGCGGTGGAGAAGCAGAAGAAGGAAGCGCAGAAGAGTAACACGAACGATAACGACGACGGCGATAACAATTCCGACTTTGAAAGTGGTCTTGACTGGCCAGTAGACAGCCATGAATGCACCACGTGCAAGAAACAATACAGTACGAAGAAGTCGTTACTGCGCCATCAACTGTTACATGAGGAGCCAAATTTCGAGTGCGATATCTGCAGTATCAAGTTCTATCGAAAAGACAAACTAAAGGCGCATTATGATAAGTGCGCGGAAAAAAATCCTGATCAGGTGAGGAAATGCAACATCTGCGGCGACAGTTTCGAAAACAATGAGATTCTGCGCGAGCACAGGGCCAAGCACGTCACCGAGGGCATCCTAACGGAGGAGGATCTGAGAGACACCGAGCCAAAATCGGAAGAAAAGAGACTAAATGATAAAATGACCCGGAAAAGGAGGACCGATATTGTGGGACTCGAGTGTACCGAATGCAATAAACAATATACCTCTAGGAAGGGCCTGTTGCGACACATTCAGGTTCACGAGGGCAAGAAGTACCTATGTGAAATATGCCCGAAGAAATTCTATCGGCGAGAACACCTGAAGATTCACGTGGCAAAACACAACATGATCAAACCATTCAAATGCACTCGTTGTTCCAAACGTTTCATTAAGGAGGAACAGCTCAATAACCATCTACCTAAGCATGATCGCACTTTTAAGAAGAACAAAGAGACCGATAGCTCGAAGAGATTCCTCTGTGAAATCTGCAGCAAGAGCTTTACGCAGTCGACAACGTTGCTGGCACATCTGCGCGCTCATAAGGGTATCAAACCGTATGTGTGCGAAGTATGCTCCAGGCCATTCACCACTAATGCCTACTTGAAGATGCATATGCGCACACATACGCAGGAACGTCCGTACATCTGCCAATATTGTTCGCGAGCGTTTGCCCGTGCTGACACCTTGGCAAATCATTTGACGTCGCACACTGGCGAAGCCAAGTACCACTGCAAGTGCTGTCCGAAGAACTTCCGGCGATTGAAATCATTAAAGGAGCACATGTTTATTCATACGGGTCAACGACCTTACGAGTGTCCAACTTGCGACAGAAAGTTTAACAATAACGGCAGTCGCTACGCGCACAGCAAGCGTTGCAAACAGAATCTTTTGCAGACTCAGAACCGGGCGCAACAGGTGATTCAGCAGACACAGCAGCAACAGCAACAACAACAGCTACAACATCAACATCAGCCACAGCAAGTGCAAATACAGATGCAATCAGAACCGCATCCAGTTAGGTTGCATCAAACCATCGGCCAGGCACAAGTAATCAAGGCGCAAAACATTAAAACAATCGCTATAGCGAGACAAGCTGAGCCTACGGTAACCACGCAACATCAGGTTATGCAGCATCAGGAAATACTAATGCCTTTAATCCTGCCGCTTACCGTTACTCTTGCTGATGTAGGCGAAGAAGTGATACTACCTGAAGGTACAAAAATATTCACCACTTCTTAATCGAACTATCTTTTTCGTATTTGATTATAATATGAAAAGGAAGGGATATACTTGTGAAAAACTATCTCGATGATACTTCTTCAATGACTTGAACAAGTTTTGTTCTCCTAATACCCTGTGACTATCATTTTCATTCCCACAATTCTCTATACGCATGGAAAATCCTGAAATGATAATGGAGTAGTTCACGTTATCAAAGGATTTTCTTGTATATTGGATAAAGAAGGGTACGATGCTTCACAAGTGATAGAAAAGGGTACGATAAATATATGAATTTAAGAGAGCGTATCATTTTGATTATGTATAAAACATTATATTGAAGTTTATTTTTACAACGGTGAAGGCGTTAATAAGCGATATATATGTATAATTTGTCTGGAAGTTTTAAGATATATGTACCTTTTCATATATAATAACGTGTATTACTGGGAATGAATAAACGTCTTTGACAAATCCTGAGAAGACAGGAAAAGACAGATGTCTTTGTCATGAATGTGTACATGTAATATAGATTTTCTTTAAGAGACATGATATGGATAGGTTTTAAATACTTAAAGCTTAATGTATTAAATATTAGATTTACTTTCATTTAGTTTGTTCTTCCAGAGATCTTTATTCGTTTTCTTTAATGTCTAATCTTAAATACTTCCATTTTCAGAAAATAATTCATTCGCAAATAACTTGAAAGTTATAAATCGATATCATAATTTCAATTATATTTACAATAAAGAATTATTGTAACATGTAATTATGTAATTATATATGTATGTACATGTTCCGTGTGTTGCATCACATATGTCAGCTATTTTATAAATATCAATGCCTACGAAAAAAAATATTTTATTAATTACATTTGTAAAATATAATCAATTTAATAAATGTAATTAATGGATTAATTTTATACAAGCAATATCTGTTAGAAAAGATATCACATTTATAAAATAATCTAACATATTGACCAACATGTTAATGCAACACGTGGTACATTATACATAATACATACAATTAATATAATTACATGATAATTATAATTATATACATATTTTTAGTTCTCTTTGAAATTGATTTTATGATTATTTGATCTATTTTTAATTAATACATTGTATATGTACATTACTATTATGTTATTATTGATTCTTGTAGAAAGAAGTTTAAAAAGAAGTGATGTTATATAATAACATCGTTTGGAAGTAGTTCACATAAACTTTTAATCATATTTTTTATATTTAAAACAATTCAAACAAGAATCACTAAAACAACTCTTATAATCAATTTACTAATTGATATTTTAACAATTTACTTTTTTGTTTTATTAAACCATATAATAGCAAAATGACTAAGACTTTATAAATTATAAATTTTATAATAGATAAATTTCATGTGTGCAATGTGAGCTCTTATGGGCCACGTGCTCTTACACACTGACTGGGTTTGATTTGAATGCGTTCAGCATTTCTATCTTTGTCTTGCATTCAACGAATAAAGGCAGAATGATAGTAGCGTTTAAAGCGCGTGAGCGTCCAAACCGAACGCAGCTATAATATTAAATTGTGTCCACATAACAATTGTAAAAGTTAGTGCGAAACTAAACCACATGTATAAATATAAACGCTGTTATCATATATATATGAGGTATGATCTTTATTCTTATTACTTAGTTTTTGTTGTAATAAATAAAGTATTTGTTCTAATCTTATATTGTGATTTATGCTATCAGAATTGCTAAATTTACTTATTGTATATATTAATTCAAGCTGAAAAATCCTTTGTAATTTTACAATGCATTATAATCCAAAGAGTACAATAAATTAGAATACTGCATTAATTTAAGAACGATTTATTTGATCACATTGAATATATTTCAATGATTAATTGATCATAATAATGAAGAAGAAAGATGGAAAATTCATATATAATTAATTTTTCTATATATCTTTATTCATGTCAGGAAGATGTAATTGAAATAATCATTTGGGATTTTTATGGAAAGAGACGCAATGATTAAATGATCTTGTAATATTTATGACTTTATAACAAAATATTTCTACACAGTACGCGCATTTGTGAAATTATAGTTTAGATATAAAGATATACACAACCAACTTGAAAAATAGAAAAAATATATATTGTACTTTTAATTGAACTATCAATGTTTAGTAACAAAATTATCAGTCTTAACAGATTTTGGCAAAAGATACATTGGTTGGTTCTTGTTAAATGAAAAATTATAAGAGGGAAAATTTGTCATAACTTTCTAAATAATTTCTGTTGTTTTCAAATATGTATATAGCTGCAAAAAAATAATATTCAATATATGTAATATACCAATAACCAACCTTTTTAATATAAATATTTATTTTATTTAGTCGCGTTTGTTAAATCAACACTATATGAAATATTATGGACAAAATATTAAATGCAGTATAAATAAATGCAATTTGATTTTATATAATGGTCACAATCTTTTTTTTCTTTTATCTTTATCAAGTAGCAAAAGTCATTTTTGTTTCAGCAATCTATGACCCACAGGATATTAATTCCAGATGATCCTGCATTAACTCGTCCTAACATGCCGTGATCTCGCGTTTTGACTATGTATAAAAAGAGTAAGAGTGTATGAAACAAATTATTGCGACCCTAAAAAAACATAAATGCCATTATAAAACAAACATATGGTATAATATACATTCATAAGATTTCAATTACCCGTTGTACTTCTTCATAATCGCTCGGAAGAGAATCGCCAGATAGTGCCAGGCTGTAATGCGGTGGATTGATGGATTGACAGACTATTATCGGACCCTTATTTCGCGGCAATTCCATTCCAGATCTCGCCATATATCTCGATGTAAATGGCCTGGCGTCTGGCTGATCCAAAGGCGCTTCCAATTGTGTATCCATGTAGGTTGAAATTAAATGCATTATTATCTGCAAAAGACGTATAGAATGTCAGAAAAAATAAAAATTTCTAGAAGAGCTATAATCTCTTAGATACAAAGAATTTGTATCTATTCTCTATACGCTTACTGCGGAATCAGTTGGCAAGCTAGAATCCCACTCTTTACCATTGTGAGATCCACCACCGTTCCATTTAAATTCGCTCATGGAGCCTCCTTTTGCAAGTATTTTTATTCTTTTTACAAGATATTCCTGATTATTACAGAGCTCTAGAAAGGGAACTAATGTAGGCAGAGTGGGAATTACACAGACCAAAAATTGTGCTTGTGCAAGTTTCCTGAGTCTATCGAGACCTACATGGCCTGGCTGTGAGTCGCTCAGGCCATGACGTATTAATGTTGCACATATGTTGTCTATCTCCAATGCCACACGTTCGACAACTGTCTTGCTAATCCACTAAAATATTTTATATATACATTTTAAGTATTAAACAATTCTTATTTTTTATAGCATTAATTATTTTTTTGTTCTATATTGTAACTCTTACCATTCGGAGATTGGCAGTCCATTCGTTTACTTTATTTGAATCAACTCTATATTTCCTCCATACATCTAGTACACCAAATGTGCCTCTAGGAGAACTTCCTTCTTCAGCAGGGCTGGTTGCTTTTGTTTTGTCTAAATAATAATTGGATTTTTTAAAAGTCTTACAGAGAAAAACATACACATGACATTAAATAAATCTTAGCTTTACCTATGGTAGGTGCCAGTTGATAAGCGCATCTTCTTAACAATGGTGATACCTCACCAGGACTTCGAGTAGCAGGATGAGACCAAAAAGAACTCAAGAGATTGGAAGGTTGATCGACTTTCGTGGATAATACACACTTTCTTTGCTGTTCGACTTCTTTGAGATAAGTCTCAAGTTCACATTCATCATGAATAAGATCCTCATTTGTTAAGCTACCATTTAAAGAAATGTTCGTAGATTTACTGAGTGATCCATTGGAGCACACAGTTGCTTTAGGAGATGTAAAATTACTATATTTAAAAAATGGGACTGATGTCGAATAATCCTCTTGAAAAAAAAAAAAAACAAAATATAAAAAAGCTGTTATGCATAATAAAATTTAAGAACTAATTTTAGTATAATAACAAAGTATTTTGCATACTGTCACTCAGAATCGAAGATCCAAGAGTCGTTGAACGTCTGCTAAGATTTATGCATGACAAATTTAATAATGGACTTGGCTCTGGAGTTGTCTGCTTCTGAGGCACCTCGTCTTTAAACAGGGGATCATCTTCTGACACTCCTAAAAGCGGCCGTTGTTTAGAGCTCAGCGTAATCGGTTTCAGATTCAGGATCGCCCAGGTATATTGTATAATATGATACACAGCATTTAAAGCAAATAATGATGCTAAGCACCACTCAATCCAATAAATCGGTTTGTATGCGAATCCACCATAGAATCTAGAAAACAGAGCCAAGCTTCAGCTAAGAATCGTTATCATTTTAAATACAACTTAAGAGAAAAAAAGTCTTACATATCAAAAATTATGATGCTAAGTAGCACACCGTTGATGAAAAACCACATGATACTATTGCGAGCTTTGCACTGCATTTGCCGTAGATCCAGTAATTGTTGTACCTGCGGTTTGGGCGTTAAAACTCTGCAAATAATGTATTTATCGTAGATTTAGAAAAGAATATTCTTTATGGAATATGTCCTAACCTCATATAATAGTTTAAAGTATATATTTACCTTGCATTGGGAGAAATGCATTTCATAGGAGAGTGGAAGTTACTCATATTTACAATCTATGTCACGCTAAGTTAAGTAATTACTATTATTATTATTATTATTCTGAATTCCGAGAAACTATTATACTATATAATTTCCCACACAATTCACAACACCGCTTTGAACGTTTTAAAGTTGCTGCCAATCCTCAGCTTTCTATAATTTTTTCCCTTAGGAAGGAAGAATCCAATCGTTAGGGAATTTTTTTTTAAGATTACACACATGCTTGTCCAATAGGGAAACATTTTTGAATGTTAGCTACATTATCATTCAAAGAAGAACGAGAGAGAGATTCTTCGAAACTTCTATTAATAATTTCAACTTTCCAGAATAATAGATAAATTTTAAGATTTTGACTACTAAATTTTGACTACTAAACATTTATAAATAGATATACAAAATATAGATATCAATTTTATTGCAGAATTCATTTTATTAAAAAATATATAACAAGATTCATTTTCAAGGTTGAGTAAGTTAACTTCTTTCTTTAATTAAATTAAGTTAAACAGCCTTGAAAATTTAATTTACTTAAGATAAAAAAGTTAATCCATGACATTAATTGAATTAAAAGTTAAGTTAATGAAAAAAAGTAATTGAAAAATTAAAAATTAAATTTGTTTTATTTCATGATTTTAAGTTAACTTTTTTTTAACTAAATTAAAGTTAAAAAGTTAATTTTTTTAACTAACAAGGAGAGACTCATATATGTGTTTCGAATTTTGATCACCTTTTACGCGATTATTCTGGAGGGCATCAAAAAATAATCTATAACGTAATAAATTGCACTTCTGCAGATTTTTCGAGAAAATCGTGATTTTAAGTCATGACGATGGATCGCTTTTAAACCTCTTTATTTTTTGCTTAAATAAAATATTTGAAATTATTTAAAATTAAAAATATATATCTCCGAAACGAATGTATATCTAAGCATATAATTTGAGTATAGATCTGTATAACATCAAATTACCCTGTTTACCCAACCCTAATGTTAATTTTTAAAAAATCAAATTAAAAGTTAATATAGGGTCTTTCAATAGGGACGCTCGAAATTTGTTAGATCATAGTAGCCATGTTGTTAAAGTGACATTTGTCAAATTTGTTGTGAATTGTTTAGTAGTGTATGGCAAATCACTATGGAAGGTCATAGTGTTGAACAACGTGTGCAAATCATAAAATTTTATTATCAAAATCAGTGCTCCGTTCAAGAAACGTTCCGCACATTACATGATTTTTATCCTCGCCACAACTGTCCTGCCGAGTCGACTATTCGACGTTTGGTAGCCAAATTCGAGTCAACCGGTTCGATAAATAATTAGCCAATACCAGTACGTCGCCGAAACGCAGTCTGCTGAAAACATCGCTGCTGTGCGTGAGAGTGAACGGGAAAACCCGAGGCGGTCAATTTCTCGTCGTTCACAAGAACTTGGCCTTTCTGCGACTTCAAAATTAATTTCGCCTTTGGCGAATTTTACGTCGGGACTTGGGTCTGCACCCCTATAAAATTCAACTGACCCAGGAACTTAAGATAAATGACAACGCCGTGTGTTCGCTGATTGGGTTCTGGAGCAGTTGGAAGTTAACCCAAATTTCGCCAAACAAATCATCTTTAGTGACGAGGCCCATTTTTGGATGAATGGATATATGAACAAACAAAATTGTCGAATTTGGGACGATACCAATTCACGCGAGATACACCAGCTTCAAATGCATCCCGAGAAAGTCACTGTTTGATGCGGATTTTGGTCTGGTGGAATTATC
>Ga0157364_1000343_pt1 | contig 29232 bp, 20 predicted proteins | sample AttsexASBM2_FD_111476 | JGI IMG/M metagenome (GOLD analysis project Ga0157364, IMG submission 111476) | Fungus gardens microbial communities from leaf cutter ant in Ribeirão Preto, State of São Paulo, Brazil - Atta sexdens ASBM2 | ecosystem: Host-associated > Fungi > Mycelium > Unclassified ... | reverse complement strand
TTATAGAATCACAATGTATCGTTGAATGACATTATTATATTGCTATTTTTTAAACAATGCTATAGCAAATATACATATATATATGTCGAATATACATATATAATTATTACTCAAGCCGTGAATTATCTTCCTAGATGATTGAACTAAAGAATTATCAAAGAATATCGCGAATAAAAAATAGGGATACAATTTCTCTTTCGCGTATAATATAATAAATTAAATTAAGAATAAAATTGTGCGGTATGAAAGAGCGGTACGTCTTTGTCTCCTTCATCTTCATTTTCTTTGTCTCTTCGATCTAAGGAGGCATTTACTCATTGGTCACGCGTAATAATACGATGCGTCGCAGAGTTTGCGTCAGCGAACACGTCGCGAGAGTGTCGCGACCTTAAGAAGGAAAAAAAGAAAAGAAAAGAATCTAGTTTATTTCGCAATAAATTCCCCGTCGCGAGTCGAGACGAGCTGAGTCGAGTGAGCGCGCGGCGTAATGTGATTTGTGTCTCGTGCCGGCCCTAAAGGTCGAGAATGGAGAAGAGATGCGGTTGCAGCCTCCTTGTGCAACGATCCTTTCTCGATTTGCGGATTTCTGCGCGGATCTCTGACACGGGACGACCGCGGTGAGCCTCCCAAGCAGACAAGTTGTCGAAGGTAGGCGGAGATCGCGCGATAGAGATAGGGCTCGGCACGCAAGTGACTTTCTTGATTTACAGACATGTTAATACTGACTCCCGAACTGTCGAATTTATCGTAATTTGTGGTTAAAAGCGACTCGAGATGGTGACGCGAGATAATATTATTGTAGACACGTCATTAAGGATGTTTTGGCTACAAATATAATATCAGTTTTGTATGTGAAAGTATCAAATCAAACAATTAGCCAAAATAAGCTATATCAGTCAATTTTATTTAAGAAATTTTGATGCTATTATAACTCGTGAACCAATTGCAAAAGTTACAAAACAAATAAATAATTTAGCTTATAATGATTTTAAGCAGTAATTAATGACTATATTTTTCTACAGTTTTAATAATTTTTAAACAAGTGGATAAAAAAAATGCACAAATATTTATTATTATTTGATCAGTGTACGTAAAATTTGATTTGATTCTTAATGTTTTTTTCTCATTAAATTTGCAAATAAATATTACAAAATGTAATATTAAAAAGACAAACAAAAAAATTAAATATCTTTTTACTAATTAAAGAAGTGCATTTATTTTATTTTAAGAAGTGTATTTATTTTACACAGATATTCAGATGTAATAATAAAATATATAGTTAAAATGTTTGTATTTTTTATATTGTTTTTAAATATAACACATATATATCTTTAATCGTGTAAACATCGAAATCAGCGAAATTTTTTTGGTTAGTAAGACACTTCACGCCGGAGAATCGCGTTCAAAGTTTAAATAATATTTCCATCGCGCACATGAAAATTAAAAATGTGTGAGACAATATGAGTGCAGACAATACGTTCATAATAAATTTTGTGAATGTATTGATAATACATAGGGAGGATCCAGGAAAAATGAATATCGAAACAAGTTGAGAAAAAATTTTATCTTATAATAAAATATTCGATTAAAAGAATTTCTCTCTTTTTACATAGAGATATTTTTACAAGATGTTATTAGCAGAACAGTAAGTCATTATAATGCCGAAATGATGTCAAAACGACATCATTTTGACGTTATCGTGACTTGTTCTGCTTGGGTAATTTTAAATAAAAAAAAAATTAATTTCTTTGTGTAATCTCAGTTCGTAATTTTTGAAGACTTGAAGACTTATGAATTTATGGAATGGAAATTTCTATGAATTCCTTTGAATTCACTCATTTTCTGCAGGGTATGCTCTCTTGACGTAATCAAAGCAGTTAGACATGAGTCTTCTAAAGACGGAGGAAGCGAATTACCGTCGAGTTGATATTTGCACTAATCGGATTCACAAGCGAATATAATCCTAAACGAGCACATGAACTGTCCCATTAAACTCAAGCGGAAGTTGAGGCGAATTGCATGATTTGATCTTTTGCCAACATTTCGTACTTGTATATTTTTATTATCGATGAAAATTATTCCTTATGCTGCAAGCTTATTTTATATTATGATACATCGAAAAAACTTGAAAATCGAAAACAATTAAAACGCAATTAAAAAAAGATAACAAAAAAGCGTCGAAAACAATCTTAACACATCGAATTTTTCATTGTAGATAAAATACGAAGCCTTAAACGAAAACAGTGGCAATTTGATGAATCCATAGAACCCAGTTGCCCGGGACGCAAATATTATATCTCGAAATAATTCGATCGATACGCGCAGACGGTTATTCCTGAGTCTCGCTTTTAGTATGACGTAATTTGATAATAAATTTCATATTACATACGAAGGAATCAAATCATTGTTCTAATTTCAGCGAACTTACTTGTTGGCTCATCATAGAGACATATGACAAAAATATACCTGGCTAGGTCGAACTTAAATTTCTAATCATCCAAATTATTATTAGAAATAAACAACGCTATCCCGTCGCGAATATTTTACTTGAGATTGGAAATTCAAGAAAAGATAGTAACGATGATTGACGTTGAAAACAAAAATTAAATTTTAATTGCTGTTTAATAATTATTGTAAAGTGTAAAATATTTGTAATATAAAATAAATAATAAGAAAGATAACGAAGTTGTATCACAGTGAAATGTAATAATTATTTATTTACGTAGAGTGTGACATTTAAATTAATTAATTTTATTATGATCGGGAAATATTATTGGGCGAACAAAAAGAAACTGATGAAATCCAGAAGAGACTGTGTTACATGTATAAGCTTCCCGGGGCTTTTGAAACGAACGAAGGAACGGTCTTGCAATTACGCGTTGACGCAATAGTGCGAGGGGCATACCACGCGCTCCGAGTTCTCGCTTTCTCTCATCTTCCGAACGATCGAGCGGCTGGAATACATTCGATTTATCGAACAGAGACGGAATGAAGGACCTTGATCCTTCCCCACGACGTCTTCTCACCATTTTCCCTTCCTTTCTCCATTATAATTTTTTTTTCTTCCTCGCTCGTCATTTGAAACGCGCGATGGACATCGCTCGGTTTTTCTCCAAGCTATGAATGTATTACATAAGGCGGGGTTAACAACAAAATTCTCGGTTTCCACAGCCTGGTGAACCGCGTCGAATCGCTGAGATATACGCATACGGATATGCAACATGCTCGTTTCTGTGGTCGTGCGCGACTCATAGCGTTCGCCAAAAAAGAAAAAACGAACACGCTGCAAAACCGCATAGACGGCACTTCCGGAGAATATATGTTTTACATCTTATTTGTGGTTGTGTCCATTTTTCTGGAAAGAATAGGCGAGGGAATGTCCTCGACTTCTCGCGGTCCAGGCAAGATTTGACAATGCGATGAAATGTAGTGTTCTATTCTTCTTTTTGCTGTGATGTTTTAAATTCTTGAAGCATTCTCTTCTCCTTCCAAAACTTAGCAACGCTTTTTAACTCTTTTTCGCCTATTTTCTAATTTCAGAAACGCAGATGATATAAATTAAAAATTTTGACCGAAATAAAAAAAAAGATTTCGTTTTGATTCGTTCGATTTTTTCTTGCCTTTTAAAAGGAGGATCTATGATTTTTATTTCTAATAATTCTGTCTTTCTTCCATTAAAGATGCAGGAGATGGATCAGGAGGGGGTCGCGGGAAACGGGCCTGATTGTCTGTCCATCGCAAACGGGGCACAGGCAGCACACGTAACAGGCACGCCGAACGTGTACCGGATGGATCGCTCCGTGTTCCAAGTATTACAAGAGCGATCTCCTGCGTGTCAAGACTGTCGATGCAGCAAGAGGCCGTGCGCGAGGCACACGTCCTCTTCTTCGTGTGCCACCTTCTTCGCTAGGAACGCCAGGGTGTGGCGCCAATACCCGAAGAACGACCTTAGACACGACCTCGTCTGAGAGACTTACAAAAGCCGCATCTTCGGTTTCAGCACGTGATGGACAAGTATCCTGTACGGGAGGATAAAAGCTTATTTGTTATTGATTGCCGATCGATCTGCCACAGATTGTGCAAATGCATAAAAGGCAATCTTGCCATATGCCTTTTTAAAATATTCTTTATAACTATCATACTTTTCTATGTTGTTGATATTAAATCGATCATATTATAATATAAAAAAAAATAGAATAAAATAGGATAAAATCTATAATTTTTTCATTATTTATATAGCAATTATAATAATGATATAAAATATTCTGTTCCATTTTTTAAAGATCTTACTTCGGATAAAATAAATTTCAAGAAATAATTTTCCCTTTAATGTAGTCACTTTTCGAGAATATCAGAAAACAAAATAATCGCTATAAATTATAAAATTTATCTAGATCTTTTAAAAACAATTGCGATTTCATTGCGATTTCAAATCGATAATACAAAATATAGCCATTTTATTATTGATAGTAATTATAATAACGATATAAAATATTTTGTTTCATTTTTTTAAAATCTTACAAAATGAATTTCAATAAATAATTTTCCCTTGACTTTTTAGTATTCATGACTTTTTGAAAATATCGGAATTCCAACAAGTAGTTATATGTTGTTAAAAAATTTATCTGAATTTTGTAAAAATAATTACGATTCCAATTCTTATAATAACTATTTAACAAATTAATTCTACGGATGATTTGCTCAAATTGAATTGAAATATAATCTTCGGATAATTTCAGTTTCCAAGTATCATCGAATAATGTATTTCAGTATTCGGAATTTTGCTGATACGTTTCGAGTCGCGTAGGCGATCGATTCGCGTTGAGACTCGCACAGTGGATACACAAGTTTATATCACTACGCAATGGCCAGCGTGTCCTGTAAGTGTATCGTCGAGTACGTAACAGGAAGTAACGCGGTGCGAATATTAACGAGCGGGCGCGCACCACGAAAGCGTTTACAGCTCGCTCTCCGCGTTGCACGCGCGCCTTTGTATTTTGCAACACGTGCAATACGTGTGCGCGCGCGCGCATCGATGTTTCACACTGCATCAGCTTCAATAGCGTTTCGCGGAATAGAAGCAAATAATACGCTTCACTTCACATCTCAAAATCGTGAAAAAATCAAAAGATAGGAAATACAAAAATTTTATATTTGAAAAGAAAGCAACTGGTCCACAATATTTTCTATACATAAAACAAGATATATTTATTGCCTTTTTATCATTTTGAAGCTTGGAATAAAGTATCTTGTATATTTTAAAGTAATGTAAGCATTGACAATTTATATCCAATAAAAGACTATCATATAACATTTGAATGGCAAAGATATTACATAAAGGTAGAAAATTTTTTGCTTTAATCTCTTTTTCTCTTGCGTTTATAATTTAATTTAAAGTTTATAGAGGAAATACGAAGATAATTATATAAAATAAAAAAAATACATTTTTAATATAAAATCTTAATAATACAATAACTTTTCAGGAAACATTTAATGTTCAAAATTAGATATCAGTGTTTAGTTAAAAATAAATATTCTCAATATCATTATATTTGTGAAAGACTCAATAGACTATATAAACAAATCTTATACTTTAGATAAAGACCATAAATGAGGAAAGAATATAATAAAATATACATATTATTTTCACATCACACTCACATTTTTATGTGCAATTGCTACAAAATACCGTAGCTTTATGTTTGCTTAAATAAGTTATTTCTCAGCTGCGTTTAAATTTATCTTGGAAGGGTGGCAAGTCGAAAATCCTGGCTGTACCAAGGAGTACTAATACTGAAAACAAAATCATTGTATATAAACATTGAATAAAGATTCATGAATATTAATATTAGAATATTTTTTATTAGAGAGAGAGTAAAATAAATATTTTTTATTAGTAAAATTTATTTATTATTATTTGAGTACAAAGTGCATTCTATTTCTAAAGCAAAATAAAGTCACAAAGCAATGTTATGCTACTCGAACCGACATACCAGAGGCAACTGAGCACATTGCTGCTTTTCCTATTTGCTTTTGGTACTGTTTGGAGTGGTGACAGACGTATAAACCGGCAGCGACAAGGCCGCTACCGCTCAGCAGTCTGCATTCGAGACAATCGCGATTTCTGTTGCTGATCATACTGTTTACTGTGTGTATGTTGGTCATATCTTGATCTTAAACACGATTTATGAAAGTAATAAAAGTACCGCATACAACGAAACAACTTTCAAAGAGGTTAGAATAGGAATCATATAACGTCTCACCAGCTGTACAGACACTTGTCTTCAGTCTTCGCTTGTCAATTATTCAATCATCGATGTAATTATATATCTAGAAACGAAAACTTCACTTGAACAAAATTATCAAAGCGTCTCTTTTTTCATGCATTTTGGAACGCATTAAAGTATACCTACTGATATTTGAGAAACAAATTTCGTTACTAGATGACGTATGTGTTCCAAAACCGTCAAGAAAGATCCCTTTTATATCGAGCTATGCAGTAGCATTCTAGGCATTTTAGTTTTATACGTATAATATTATTAGAGATTTAAGTTAGGGGTTCCACATAATATAAGGAACAGGAAACAGAGAACAGAGAATAAGAACTTCAACCTACCAGAAGCTGTGTTCCATAATACATGATTTCTGATAGGTCGAAATTCTGAAGTTGCAGCCATAATAGAAGGAATAAGGAATAAAGATTTCAATCTATCAGAAATCGGAATACGGTTTCTAATAGGAATCCTTATTCCTAATTCTTTATTGGCCGCACCATTATTTTCTGTTCTCTGTTTCCTGTTTCTTTTATTGTACGGAGCCCCCCCCCCTTAGAGAGAGAAAATCTGAAAGTGGACATCTCGGCCTTTGTGTATCAAATCTAATAATATCCATGTTTTTCTTTCATGCTATTACCATTGGTAAAATACTATTAAAGACCGTCAACTCTGGATAAATTTTCATCCATGCAAAAAGGGAGATAATTGGAAAACACTAACATTATCGACAATTGATATAAATTGATTATTATTAATAATTGGATAATATAAATAATTGGATAATATATCAAATTAATGATTTTTTATTATATAAAGGAATATCCGCTCTCACGCTTCTTCTCTAGTACTATATCAACGACAAGTCGATGATTATATCCATGTAGCGCCATCTTTACATCATGTATATAATTAATTCTTAAGATCAATCTCTACATTATCCACGTTAAATGTCAATCCGAAATTCGCGAAATACAGCCATTCAACTTCCAGTTTTTTTTGTAAACATGAATTACGCTACGTTTGGATGATACTAGCGCGACTTGCGAGCGCGGTTCCTAGTTACTTTATCACATATCACGCTATATGTAATCGCATCCTGATTGATTGATTCGTTTAAGGTATCTTTTCATGACGCTCAACCCTCATTTTTAGCGTCAATATAGATGTGATCAAAATTAACGCTTAATATTCGTCAATTTCTATCACGTGACTTATCTCAATGCCGAAAATGAGCGTCGAGTGTCAGTATGAAAAGGCATCTTTATGCACTATACCAATATTCATAGTCGAGTCTTATTTCAAGACTGACTTAAGTAATATCTTAAGATGCTAATGCATCTTCTGATTGATTCGTGACTTCTTAAGACTGTACTTAAGACTTAACGGTCTTGAATATAAGATTTGACTATGAATACCAGCCTATGTGTTATGGTCGGCACAGACTTTTGCATGAAAGTAAATTTTTGCGAGCTGCTTTAATAGGCTGTTTCAGCGACAAAAAAAATCAAAATAGACGTGATCAAAATGGACACTTGATATTCGTCAATTTTTACCACGTTTTTTTGTCGTTGGTTTAAGCAGCTCGTAAAATTTTTCCGGATCCTCATACGGGCAACAGCACTTTGACACAGAGCACTGATTGGAAAAACAGGTGATGGAAGTAAATTTTATCCCCACGTCCGGCTTTTCATCAATCAGCGCTCTATGTCAAAGCGCTGTTGTCTATGAGGATCTAGACTTAACCCGGAGAGACTGTGATTTACGTGATGCTATAAATGCTGTGAAACATTCTTTCATTGATTAATTAGTAAAATTTTTTTTTCCGATTGATCAGTCAAAAGCTTCGAAGCATTTGTAGCGTCAAGTGAACTACCCCCTATATTTAATATGTTCTTGAAATCGATTCTGTATCTTAAAACAAAGTGAAAATTACAAAAGTGAGCAAATTTAGAATACTGATAATTTCATTGGTCAACACCTAGTAAATTTGCTCACTTTTGTAATTTTCACCTTGTTTGAAAATACAGAATCGATTCCTTTATTTTATTTACACGATCTGTCTTATAACGGATAGGTTAGATGATATGATGCTTCAACTTTTCGAGATATAAAACCTTTATTTTTAATTAAAGTTAATGACAGTAGTGAATTTAAGGATCACTTTATGTAACGTCGATTAGTCCATTGGAATTGGTCAATCGCATTATTTCGTTTAACGGCAGATGCGATTAGTCAATTCCGTTGGACTAATCGACCGATTAAGCTAATCGGCGTTTCGTAAAGTGATCTTAATATACGATTTAAAACGAATCAGGCATTTAATATTTCCCTAGTTTTTTTTATACGTTTCTTTATATGTATGTTGGACCAATTATTTGAAAAATCATAAATATAAAGGAATGATCGCACGCTGTCGAATGCAAAACAAAAAATATGTAGAAAATGATAAAACAAAAAAAATTTCCTTTTTTTTTATTGTTCGTTCACAACGGTTGACGCACTGTGGCGCTTCAGGCATGAAAAGTTGGCGGGTCTGTGTTTCAGAAACCTGGCAACTCTGCTTTGAATAGTGTTCTTACAAACTGCGAGGTCGAGAATCGGCGTTCGTCAGCGCTCGTGGAGGTTAGCGGCGGGGAGAAGAGTCCACTTCCAAAAGCGTGCATCTTCGACTGTCACAGCGGGAGAGGGAGAATCAGTTCGCAAGTTCTACTCGTACGCGCGTGTAATATAGTGGTGGTGCGCGGCGCAAAATTCGCCAGAGGTACCTCCCTCGTGATATATCGATAATTCTTCCAATTAACATTTTCAATTAAAACATTTTCAATTAAAACTTGCAAAAAATGAAATAAAATTACAAACGAGATGGACGAATCTATGTGAGAGAGAGAAAGAGCGAGAGAGAGAAAGAGAGAGAAAAAGGAAAACAAAAGAAGAGCGAAAGAAAGACCGTTGCGAACACAGCATTGCTAAACTCGCCGGGGGTGACTGTTCGATTCGGCGGGGTGCGCGTTTCCAAATAAGGTGTTCCCGAATGCCTTGCGGGAACTCTCGTCTGTTTTTCCACAGCGCTACTCTCCTTTAACGAACTGCACATCGCACATTCGCGCGATGTATTCCCGTGATATGTGGCGGGAATACAAATCTCGTTATTTCGCTCTTCATTCTATTGTGTTTTTTTTTTCCATTCTGCTTTTCTTTCGATTGTTCAATGCCGGTGATTAACTACCTTGGAAGTACATTTCCGACGCGAGATATCGTGCTACAATCTTCTAACGTATTTTTTTCCATTTTGCCTTTTTTTTTTCTTTTGATCGTTCAACGCCGTGCGATGACTAACTACCTTGAAAATACATTCCGGTGTAAAATATCACGTTGCGATAACGCGGTTGGATAACGATAACCGCAAGCAGTTCTTATCGCCCACCGTTTTCCGTTGGACGTTCGCGAGTCAGACGAAAGCATCGAGAAAAAAAAATGAAAACAAACAAACAATTTTTTATAGCTGTATTAAAACCGGTATTCATAGTCGATTCTTATATTTCAGTGCAGTTAAGAGTTATAAATCTATTACAAGCCGTGTATTATATAGTACTCTAATTAAAATATTACTTAAGACGATCTTAAAAAAAAAAAAACCGATTATGAATATCGATCTTAAGAAATGCACCCTTATTTGTATTTAAAGTATTGGGTATGTATACTTTAAAGATATTCAGCAAAAGCAAAAAGAAAAATTCTAATGCATCCAGTGCATTAAATAAAAAACAAATACCTAATATAAGGTATTTTCTATTAAAGCTCGATTCAGTTCAAGCATTAATGTAAGATTAATTCTAATCTCGATTCAATAATAAAAATTCAATAATAAATCTCGATTCGATAAACTCTATCTTTTTCTAATTCTAAGAAAATTAAATTTTTAAGAAAAAATAAATAGTAAAGTTAAACCAAGGTTAAAGTTAATCACTGGTAGAAACCGGGACGTTCCTATATCGATGCCAAGATTAACTTTAATCTTGGTTTATATCTTATTTTTTCTCTTTTTCTAGTTCTAAGAATTAGAAGAGGATAAAGAATAAATTAAACTGAGATTAAAGTTAATCTATATTGGTAGAAACAATTGTCGATACACACACACACACACACACACACACACACACACACACACACAACATTTGATCTTTCTCGGGATTTAATGTGTAGCACACAGCCTAGAATGACATTTGTATCGTCTTAAATTGTCACGAAAAACATCCATAATCAGGGGGGGAAGGGAGGAGGGGGATTTAACGAAGCTGCAATTAGGAGAATCAGCCGCGATTTTCGAATCCTTCGCCCCGTCCGACGTTCGAGAAAATCGAGAGACACGATGAAGAATTGAAGATCTCCCGGAGTGTTCGCGTGTCGCGCGAGTAGGTCAGGCTGGTCAGGACGAGAATGACACATATGCGAAGAGCGTATTATTTCGAATCACATTCGTGAATCACGATCTCTTGCACGCTCTCTTTCGCTCTCTTTCTCACTCTCGCTCGGGCGCGGCCGCGCTCGCGCGACCCCGTCTATTTCGGTGAATCGAAATCATTTTTCGATGCACCATGTAAGGAGCGCGGGAAGCGCTCTCTCTCTCTTTCTCTCTTTCTCTCTCTCTCTCTTTTCCTCTCTTCATCCGTTCGTCGCGATAATCGGCAAAGCTCGCAAAACTGTTCATTACGCATGCCGCGGCGGTCGCGTCGAATACGTAGATGCAAAGCGACCGAGCATTCGAAATATATTCTTATTGCAGTCGTGTCCGTTTGTGTACGACACTATACGAGAGAACAGAGAGAAAGAAAAAGGAGAGAGAGATGGAGTGAGAGTGGGGAATCTATTTATAAAGAGCGGGGATGTTCCACGCGACGCCCACGCCCGTGTCGCGGACGCGTGTACGACGATAATTTATTAAAAATAATCGCGGCAGAAAAGACCGGCGCACGTCGGCGACCCCCGCGGAGACCGCTCCACCTCGCCCGGTCTGCTCTCTCTCTTTCTTTCTCTCTATCACAGTCTTACCGTTGTCTCCGCTTCGTTGATTGCAGAGCAGGTGCAGACATGTCTTTCCGCGTGGTGCGCACCAGCAAGTTCCGCCACGTGTACGGAACTCCGCTGAAGCGCGAGCAATGCTACGACAACATCAGGGTGTCCAAATCGTCGTGGGACTCGACCTTCTGCGCTGTGAATCCCAAGTTTCTCGCCATCATCGTGGAATCAGCGGGCGGCGGTGCCTTCATCGTTCTGCCGCACAACAAGGTGACTTTTTTACTTTTTTTTTTCTGTTTTGGATCTGTTTTTATAACTTTTATAGCTGTACACATTTTGTACTTAAAGTAAAGTAGGTATATTTGATATTTTGATAAAAGTGAGAAAGTCTAGTGCAGTTCATAATGCAATAAAAGATAAACTTCTTTACTTTTATGCCTGCCCCAATTTTGTCGTCGAGTTTCTCCCTTTTCATTGGCTAACGCAGTCGGATTGGCATGTCGTGTATATGTGTTATTACAGTGACAACAGCAGTAATAGCATAGCTTTCCAAATGACAGTTTGCAATATCCGTTTCAAGTTCCTTGGCCACACCATAATTGGTATCTGATCTCTATTGTTGAAACATTTGTAGGTAGGAAGAATACCGGCGGACTATCCTTTAGTAGGTGGACACAAGGGACCTGTACTGGACATCGCTTGGTGCCCTCATAATGATAATGTCATAGCCTCTGGTTCCGAGGACTGTGTTGTCAAAGTATGGCAGATACCTGATGGGGGTATTTCTAGGACATTGACCGAGTCGATAGTAGATCTGCAACTGCATCAACGCAGAGTTGGTCTAGTGCTATGGCATCCCTCTGCGTTAAATGTGCTGCTCACAGCCGGTTCGGACAATCTTGTTATCATTTGGAATGTCGGGACGGGAGAAGCTCTGATGCGCATCGACTGCCATCCAGACGTGGTTTATTCCGCATGCTGGAACTGGGATGGATCTCGATTAGTTACTACATGCAAAGATAAAAAAATTAGAATCCTAGATCCGAGGTCGGGAGAAATATTGGAAGAAGCTATAGCGCATGAGGGAAGCAAGGCAACGCGTGCCATCTTTCTTAGGTACGTACTCCATGCATTTTATTCTTTCGAAGCATTTTAGCTTCTTTTTATTGCTATATATTATTCACATGTATTATATAAAAAAATCAGATTGATGCAACAAGGAAAAGAGTGAGAAATATAGAAAAATATAGACATTTGCAAAACAGATTAAATTCTAATGTTTTTATCAATGGTAGTTGAACTTTAATTATTAATCGATTAATCGATTTAACTATTAATCTTTTTTTAGTTTCAAGAATTAGAAAAACAGTGAATCAGTTAAATCGAAATTAAATTAATCTACATTAGTGGAAACAAGCATAATTCTTGAAGTATAGAAACAGCAAATAGAGAAAATATAATTTTCCTAAAAAGCTGTTTAAATTTTTCTTGAAGATGGATATAATTTCCAGTTGCATCAGCCTTATTTCAAATATCATTCTAATAGATACGTTACAATATCATTCTAATAGATATGTTACATTATTATTTTTTTAATGTAAATATTTAAATACGTACTTAATTCTGAAATTCTTATTTCTCTCCACTTTCTAATCAAAAGACATTTAATTTAAATACACTATTAACATGACTCAACATTGAAAATGACAAAAAAACATTATTTTACGATTATTTTTCTAACGCCTTTACATATATACGATATATAATTCAGAATGCTACTCGATACTTTAAATATAAAAATAACCAATTTTTATGGCTATGATTTTGTAAGAGGAAGAGTGCATTAAACTAACGAGTGAATTTGCATGAGAGAGTGTGGATGTAGATAAATATTAAACAAAAAGGAATGTGTGAATAATATTATACAATATAATTGTACAAAGTTGCAACTTTTTTATTTTTTATATTAGGTACTTGAATTTAAATGTTTATAAGAGAACAAGTGTTCTCTTATAAAACGTGTTTATAAAACATAATCATCAAATGGAATACATCCACCTTTTTACACAAATATATAGTAGTAATAATTCAATATAAATAATCTATGTGTTAGTAGAAATTGTTTAGAGATAATTTTTACTTAGTATGGCCACAATTGGAGCTCTTCCTTTCTATATTGTTATTCCTATTTTGTCTTTTCTTTTTATGATACCATTTTCGACTAACTTGACGTGACTATATATATTCGCGTCGACATATACACGATACTTTTCGTGCTTTTGTCCACGAGTGTTTTAGAGTTTATAAGACAAATATGTTAGCGTACGTAAAGGTACACTTGTTTTTATCATCTTGTATTTCCGGTTTGTGTAGTGCAAGATTCTGATAATTTTTAATGGAAAGATCATCAGACTGAATTTTCGACAATGACGAAGATGCCAACTTAATATATACGAATGTCAAGATGTGCTCTGTAATTCTCCATAAATATTCCAGTAAGTATTGTGCACCAGTTATTAATTTAAATTGTAATTGTAAATGTTAGAATGCTTAAAAATAATTATGTAAATTACAACGAATATTAATTTCGTTAGAAATGTCTTTATAAAATAATCTAATGATAATTATTATTTACGCTTGTAAAAGAAAGGATTCACCAGTTCTTACAAGTTTACGCAAGCAAGTGTTATACATATGTAATTTGTGTATTATAATTGTATTTCTTATATTGCAATATGTGTCTTGTTTGTGGTAAGACAACGTTCATGAAAGATATTTGTGTAAAATATTGTAAAAAAGATAAGCTCTTCGTAATGAGGTGGTAATAAGGTGGATGTAGTAAAAGAGTTTTGATGATTAATTTCTATATGTAAAATATTATAATAAGATATTACAAAATAATGCAATGTAAATATATTTTCTATCATAATATATATGTATTATGTATAATGTATATATTATATATGTAAAAAAAATGAACACGTTAGATAACAAAAAAGACTACCACATTAGATATTGGTGAAATCTTCGTGCATACTGATTGAGAGAATTATTTGTATTATATTTTCAGGGGTGGCTTGATCTTTACGACGGGTTTTAGTAAAATGTCGGAAAGACAATATTCATTACGAGCTCCCGACATGTTGGGCGAGCCTATTGTTATGGTAGAGTTAGATACGAGCAATGGAGTTATGTTCCCTCTGTATGATTCCGATACAAATTTAGTATACCTGTGTGGCAAGGGCGATTCTGTGATCCGATACTTCGAAATTACGCCCGAACCACCGTTTGTTCATTACATCAATACTTTTCAAACTCCCGATCCTCAACGAGGTATAGGAATGATGCCAAAACGGGGCTGTGACGTTAATAGCTGTGAAATAACCAGATTCTATCGATTAAACAATTCGGGCTTTTGCCAAGTAGTATCTATGACAGTACCGAGAAAGGTGAGAAAGCATTATTTCGATTTGGAAGTAGAAATCGAAAAAATTAGAAGATTCGATTGGAGAAGTAACGATTGTGCTATATAATTGTGTTTTAGTCTGAGCTCTTCCAAGAAGATTTGTATCCCGATACTGCCGGTGATACTGCCGCGATCTCGGCAGAAGAATGGGAGAGTGGTACTGACGCAGAGCCTGTACTGATATCTCTCAGGGATGGTTATCAGCCATCCGCCTCTAAGAATGAACTTAAAGTACAAAAGAAATCCAATATATTGAGTAAAGGCGCGAAGGTCGCATCTAATGCGCAAAACGCTATGGAAGTTTTACCTGGAGTTTGCGTACGTATCGGAAATTAATTTTCTCTCTTTTTTTTTTTTTATCGAATCAAATGAAAACTATAAATAAAACTATAAATTTTTTATGATTACAGGAGGAATTATTGAAGGAATGCAGAGAAGAAATAAGAAAATTAAAAGCAGTAATCGTTAAACACGAGGGAAGGATACGAGTGCTGGAATCGGCGGTCGCTCTTCAAATGAAAGAGGAAGAGAGGAAAGAGAGGAAGGAAAAGTCAGCGTCTCCCGATGGTAAAGAGACACTTGCTTCCGATGAGGTGTAGAAACGCCGATTTTTGTTCCCGACGACTCCGGCGTGATATTGTATTTCTAACGAGAATATTTTTCACTAATATATCGTCTAATAAGAATGATCGTATATTTTGATATAACAACTTGTGTAAATAGTAGGTTTTTAGCGACGCCATGTGCCCCTGACTCTCTGCAACGATCTTTGCTATTTATTGTACATCCATTCATCGTACATTCTCTGCATTTGTATTTTGTTTACATGTTTTACTATTACATATATACATATATATATATATAGATATATATATATATATATATAAAATATATATATATTTTACAGGCGTTATAGCTATACATGACAATGTATGTCACTAGAGTTAAGTTTTCGATCGATATAACACACCCAGCGTACGAAACTTTTATGTATATGAACCTTTACACGAATGATAATTCGTGACATACGCGAGTGCCTAACTTGTACAGATATTTGCTGTTAAATAACAAAGAGTATTATTTTGTTTCAACGTGATATGTATTTATGCGATATTGCGAACCTGTAAGTGACTTTAATTAACTTGATCGATGGTTAATTCAACCGGCAGAATTGCTTCGAGCAAAATTTCCAATCACCCTTGAAAGTTTTTCTTAGAATTCTTTATATAATTTTTCTGAAATTTCCATAGAATTTTATCATTTTTATATACATGTGTAAATTTTGAAATATTCTAAGATGTCTCGTATAATTTTCAAAGAAAATTTAACAAATCTGAAGTTGAAGGTATTTTTTTCAGAAATCTTTATATTTAAAATATGAAAATTTTCTAGAAATATAAGAAATTTTTTTCATTGATATATAATATTTGTCTTCAATTTTTTCCATATATTAAATAATTCTATTCACATTTGACAAAATAATACAGATATTAGCAAATTAATCACTGATTAAGTTAATCGAAGTCTCATCGAAGTTATCCTTGTGCATATTTTTATCAAAGTAGAACTTTAACTTTAATCTCAGTTTGCTAGTTTTTTATTTCTTTCCAAGTCTAAGAATGTTCTATCAATATATAGATTAATTTACTTTATTTTGTATATAATTTTTAGAACTAGAAAAAAATGCAAAATTAAATTGAGATTAAAGTTAATCTGTATTGATAAAAATAAACATAATTCTTAGAACTAAAAGAATATGAAGTTAAATTGAGATTAAAGTTAATCTACATTGAAATAGAATTAATTCTTAGAATTTCTCTTCTAAAAAGAGATAATAAACCAAGATTCGAGTAATCTGCATTGATAAAAACAGACGAGAAGCTAATTTATATTGGAAGAAATTAATATTAGAAAAAGATAAAGAATTTGGACATTGTATGCCCTCGTTCTTGGCACGAGTTCCAATTGATCAACATAACGAATTGACATGTTCATGGATCGCTAACGAAGAGATCTCTACGTAAAAATCTACTGCTGATACGACAGTTCATTAACTGACACTCTCTATTGGTCAGTAGCGGAAACATGACGAACAATCGCTCTATAGCTATTATATTTTGACGATCGTCGAGTTGCAGCTCAGTCGACATTGGTTGACATTGGCCGTCGGTTGTGGGTTTGTTTGGTGAGAGTATTTGCAGGCAGCTACTGGAACAAAATTGAAGATAATGCGCCACGCGGAATCCTAGTATCAGGCTATCCGTTTGACGTGAGTGAGAGTTGCGTCTCTTTAGCTCGCAGTGAGTATGTCATTCGTCAAAAACCGTCTGCCAATTTAGACTCCGGTTTCCCAATTGCCTTGCCATTTCGATATCAACTAGCAATGTCATTTTTTAGCATTTAGCGAACGATTTTCCTCCCGAATCCTCTCGAGACAGTCAACTTACATTCGACTAAAAATATATTCGACTATAAAAACGTCTGGAAACGACAACGCTGAATCATAAGTCTTATAACATGAGAGCCTCGAGACGAGGATTGAATAACGCGTAAGATAAATAATGCGTTACGCGTAATGGGGAATGCAAGTGACATTTCATTTGATAAACTTGGCACGGACATACCGCCGTGAGCGCTCGCAGGCGCTATTTTAGCCTGACCTTGCGACATCCCGCCTAGCATTGTGTTCTCATGTTATACGTTATGTTTGCGCGTTTCAAAATGCTTTGTCTTGCAAGAGCTCCCTTTCCCAAACGAGCCCGAATCGCCGGCTATCGCTCGACCGCCATCGAGTTCTCCACGTGTAAAGATAAGAATTTTGTAACGATACGTTATCTGCCGGAAACATGAATCATACCAATAGTATTCCCATTTTATTCCTTTTTTTCAGGTCTGTATGATTCATGCCTATAATACATAGAGACGAGATTTAAAGATCAAGATAGCATCCCGCCAGACAGTGACCAACTGTCGATATCCGGATTCCTATGCATGAGTCGATTACATGATTGTGCCTTTATCGTCTTCCTCCGTGTGGTCGTAATCACGTTGAATATCACGCAATCCCACATATTTCGGTTTTCGGTATCTTATCAGGGTCATTGAACAGATCACTTGTCATTATGCTAGTGATAATAATAATAAATCCCACTTTGCGTTGCGGGCATTTTACGACACAATGCACAATCTTTAAATTATTTATAGATTGCGTATGTTGAATGCGCAGCATATAAGACTATAAAATGCACCAGTTTAGATCTTTCTCAACTGTTAAAAAAAAACAGCTTTGCAACTATTATACAATTTTATATAATTGATTCTTGCTTTTAGTTCCTTATTACACTGTTAGAAATCAAAGGAGCAATCCGATCTCTTTTGAATTAATAAACATTCTGTTATCTTTTATTTCTATGTGTGTCAAAATGTAAATTTATTTCTGTGGGTAATTTTAAAGAAAACAATATTTATATTAATTTAGTAAATAATAAAACTTGAGTTAAATTTGATACTTTAGATATGATTAAAAATAACTCAAATTGAATATAATTTGACACTATAAATTTAATAGTGTAGATCAAAATGTATAAACCAATCGAACCAAAAAAATCTTAACAATAGTTGCAAAGTTTTTTTTCTATTGAATGTAACCAATATTTTTAATTAATGTTTTGGCATTTTTAATGTTAATTATTTTACTATGCTTTAGAATTATTCTTTATCTTTTTACTTTCAACTTACTGTTAAAAGCTGCTAAAAGTTCGAAAAAAAAACGGAGAAAGGATGTCTTTCAGCGAGATGACCGAAATCGAATCAGTTATCAAAAATTTCCACAACTACAATATATTTTCTTGTTTTTTATAAATTTTTATTAAGCAAGCTTAATTTAAAATTTACCATTCAAAAATTAAGCTGAATGAGTATCATTTAGACAACATCATTATCTTGGATATTTTTCTTTTGGTTTTTTTTTTTAAATTAAGATATTTTCTTTTTAGCATTTTGTACTTTGGTGAAAAAAAACGTACTTGCTCCAAGTATTTAATAAGCATTTAACAGCATTTACTTCACATTTGTATAAAAAAGAAAATGTCAATTTATTCCTCAGCTTTTTTTTTATTTATATTGCATATTTCTTAATTGTATAAATTATATATTATATAATATATAATTTTAGATATAATAGAGAGAGAGAGAGAGAGAGAGAGAGAGAGAATTCTATCGCCTAGATTTTGTATTCATAATTATATCATCATGCTCTTTTCTGGATTTCAGATTTCCTCGAAAAAATCGAGAGGAACTAGTGATAGACGATGGCGTCGCTCAGATGGTTTGTTGCTGGAGCAAGTGTTGTAGGTGCTGGTACCCTTACTTCGTACTTCCTCTTGCCAGATACCACGGTCAGTATACAACGTAATCAGCCATGACATGAGATGCTTCAAGATGAGATCTAAGATGCTGAGATTCTTCAAAGATCCCGCATGCACGTCCACTTATTATTATATATGTTATATAATGTAATGTGTCTTGTTGAGATATCTGATATATCATATACACTTATTACTCATTTGATGCAACAATGATACAACTTGGAAAAGTTTTCCAAGAAATAAAATTTAGATGTTTTGAATCATTAAAATATTGCAATATTAATTTTAAAATGCAATTTTTGTATAATAATTGATTGTAAAGAAATAAATATATGTTTCTTTAAGAACATTTTTTCTTTTTTTCTTTAAAAATATTGTTTCTTTCTTTCTTTTTTTCTTTTTTTTTCAAGCAATTAAAACGATTTTTTTAAATTATATGTTATAACAAATGACATTTTAATGAAAAAATTAAATAAAGTATCTACATACTTGATTGTAGGTACACGCTGAAATGAAGTGGAAACCAAGACCGCCTCGAAGGACTTTACCAACACGAGAAGATCAAGTGAAAACTTTAAAATCGCAGGACTACGACGTTTTAATAATCGGAGGTGGTGCAACGGGAGCAGGATGTGCTCTAGACGCTTGCACACGAGGTACGATCGCCAAATCTCTTCTTTTTTTGCTTGCTCAAGTGAAGCCTACACTTCCACTTTTTTTCGAAGGTCTAAAAACTGCGTTAGTTGAAGCCGATGACTTTGCATCTGGCACATCATCCCGCAGCACGAAGTTAATCCACGGCGGCGTACGATATCTGCAAAAAGCGATCATGCAAGTGGACATCGAGCAATATAGAATGGTGAAAGAAGCACTTCATGAACGTGCATCAATGCTGAAAAACGCACCATATCTAGCACATCCATTGCCTATTATGCTGCCTGTTTACACGTACGTTTATGAATGAGTATAAATAATTCTGATGCTGCATGTTCTTTTTCACATATATTTCTATTACTTTTGTCAGATGGTGGCAAATTCCTTATTACTGGTTTGGCATTAAGATGTACGATCTGGTAGCAGGTAGCAAAACCGTCAAATCATCGTATTATTTGAGTAAATCGCACGCTCTGGAACTTTTTCCAATGCTGAAAGGCGACAAACTAACGGGAGCTATTGTCTATTATGACGGTAGCCATCTTGTTATCTCTCTTTTTATCTCTTTTATAATTTTTATATAGACGAGCTATCTGTCTCTTGAATAAATGTGCTATTTGACAGGCCAACAAGATGATGCCAGGATGAATCTGGCCATTGCTCTAACAGCTTCGAGACACGGCGCAACGGTCGTAAATCATGTTAAAGTAATCAATTTATTAAAGGGTCTTGACAAGGTAAGTATCAGGTATTTACAAATATTTGAGTGAAAATATGAGAATATTTTATAAAAATGTCTTTCCCTGTCTAAAAAGGATGGCAAACGAGTCCTTGTGGGAGCTCACCTTAAAGACGAACTCACGGGAGAGGAATGGGATGTAAAGGCCAAGGCGATAATTAATGCGACTGGTCCCTTCACTGATCATATTAGAAAGATGGACGATCAAAGTGTCCAATCTATCTGCGCTCCGTCTTCTGGCGTTCACATAGTATTGCCAGGATATTACAGGTACAAAGAACGATGTATTGCTAAAATAACATTAACTCTTTGAAGCTGGTCAAAATCTGTTATTAACATTGAATTTGTGAGATTCATTTAATATATGTTGATTAAAAGCATTAATTAATTTTAAGGAACCAAAATGACAATTGTAATTTATATTAAAAAAAGAATAAATTCTAAGGTTATTTTAATAAAGCTAATTCAAATTTGTAAATATAACATGAAGAAAATTTAATTGTTTAACATTTTTGGGTAAAATGGCAATTGCTGTAATAATAACAAATAATACAAGAATTAAGAAATTTAAATTCTAATTTAAATTCATATATAATAATATTTTTTTATTTTTACATTACTTCACGGAGAATGTGAATTATATTTATTTATCAGAATCTTTGTTATCCGAACAATCTCTGTATAAAGAATTTAATAGATTCATCATCAGTTTCGGAGGTTAATAGTATATTGTTAAATTCATTATAATCGATACACCATCGATATACCAACGCTTCTTTTACAATATTTTCAGTCCTGATCAAATGGGTCTACTTGATCCAGCAACGAGTGACGGCCGGGTGATTTTCTTTTTACCATGGCAAAAGCAAACAATTGCAGGAACAACCGATTTGCCTTGCGAGGTAACACACAATCCTCGGCCTACGGAAGACGAGATCATGTTTATTCTGCAAGAAGTGAAAAATTACCTGAACCCAGACGTTGAAGTGCGTCGCGGAGACGTTCTTTCTGCCTGGAGCGGTATTAGGCCGCTCGTTTCCGATCCGAATAAACCGAATACGCAATCACTCGCTAGGAATCACATCGTGCACGTCAGTCCTACAAATCTCATCACGATAGCAGGCGGCAAATGGACAACTTACCGAGCGATGGCTCAAGAAACCATTGACGCGGCTATAAAAGGTATATCGGCAGAATTAAACGCAAAATGTTATAAAAGACTCATAAATATTCGTTTAAAGCTTGCGAGCTAAAACCAGAAAGACCCTGCCAGACGGATGGTTTTCTTCTGGAAGGCGCTCAGGGCTGGAGCCCCACAATGTACATTAGATTGGTGCAAGATTTCGGTCTGGAATGCGAGGTCGCGCAACATTTGTCCAAGAGCTATGGAGATCGTGCATTTGCCGTAGCTAAAATGGCCTCGCTTACGGGAAAACGATGGCCTATCATTGGAAAGAAAATTCATCCGGAATTTCCATACATCGATGCTGAAGTAATTGTCTCTCTGAATTGTTCAAAGAACACGCCTACATACTAATCATAGAAGATCGAGTTCCGGTGAAATAAATTATCTTTTACATCTAATATAACTTGTAATGTAGTGAACAGAAAATATCTCCTAGACATAAGATTTAATAATGGATACTTTTTAACTGCGTATTAAAGGTGTTCTATAAACATAAGTTTTATATTTTTGGTACACCATAGTTCAATTATTCTTGTTATTAAGCCTTGTATGTTATCTTGTTTTTATTTATTATATATCTTTTGTTCACTATATTATAAGTTGTATTATATGTGAAAACTAAATCATTTCCGGAATCTCACTTTCCATATAATTAATGCAGAGTCTTTTCGATCTACAATTATATCTTAAATGTATTTCAGATACGCTACGGTGTACGAGAATACGCTAGAACTGCGATCGATATGATTGCACGTCGATTACGACTCGCTTTCCTAAATGTCCAAGCAGCTCAAGAGGCACTACCAGGTATCGTAGATATCATGGCCGAGGAATTGCATTGGTCGGCAGAGGAGAAGAAGAAGCAGCATCGCGAGGCCAGTGAGTTTCTCGCTCAAGAGATGGGTCAGATGGTGAACCGTGCTTCCCGCGACAAGATTCCTATCAATCTCACCAAGGATGAGATCCAACTTTACATCAAGCGCTTTCGAATTATAGACAAAGATAAGAAAGGATATGTGTCTATCAATGACATTAGACGAGGACTAAAGGTTTGCATATATATATTTCGGCATCTCTCCGGTACCTCTGACATTTTTTTTATCTACTTTCTTTAATTATCGATATCCATTAACGTCGCCGATACATAGGTGTTAGGTATACATATGAACCAGGACGAGATGCACAGCTTGTTGAGTGAAATTGATGTTGTTTACAATGGCCAAATGGAATTGCCAGATTACTTGCAGGTAAATCATCAAACATATACTCAATGTATATTCTTTCTCTTCACAGCTCTTTGGAGATAAGGAAGTACCGGGTGATGAACTTCACGAAATTCTGCGTGAAATCGATACCAATATGAACGGTCAAGTTGAATTGGATGAATATCTTCAGGTCTGTGACATTGCGCATAGTGCACACAGTCACAGTCGGATTTTTTTTCGCATATTTGTTTTTTCGTTATGCATTATACAATACAATAGTTTTTTTAGAATGATTTCGTTTCTTTTTTAACACTATTATGTGTAGTAATTCCTGATAATTTCTGAATTGACAGAGAAATTAGCAATTAGCAAAATTATCAGTTTGTTGCAATGCTTTGTGTTCTTTTTTTATATTTATATTGCATGTGTTATGATGTAATCAAAGTTATTTCATACTATTTTTTCGAATATTCTTTTAACATTTGCATAAATCATTTTTTTATGCTATATACACATATATAAACTTGTATCATTTTTTATATACAGATGATGTCAGCTATAAAATCTGGTCATGTGGCATATTCACGTTTTGCGCGGATGGCTGAAATGGAGGAAGCACAGCATGAAAAGGAAATACTCAAGAAACAAATAAGCGTCGAGAGATCAGGGGGAGGACTATAAAAAAGTCTACCCTTAGGAATTAGAATTTTGGAATTTTAATTTCACATTTGACAAGTTTCACTATCACGTATTTATATCTAAGAATATCAGTTTATACGATCGAAACGAAAAGAATCAAACAATCTCTTGCGAAATGAAACTCTATTACGAATAATATTTTTAAAAAAGTATATTATAATCTGCAAATGTCTCGAATAATTCGCAACGTACGAGTTTGTGTACACACGTCCGTCGCGTAGATTTTTATTGATAAGTAATTGAAGTCAATTACGAGAAAATATTTTAATTTATGTGTAGTTTCTCTTTTCATCTTTTGACATACAATTATGGAATATCTATATTATGTACAAGATGCAGCACAATTGCATTCTTTCTATTTGTATATAGTCAATGCCGATGCAATCTAACCTAAATAATACCTATATTATATATTTTTGTTAAATTGAAAAAAATTTCATTGCCTTAATTGAAATTCTAGTAGAAATCAGAAAAATACAAATAGAATGCAATTAAATCTATCAAACATCTTATTCGAGATAATCAGAATTCTGATTCATTTAATCAATTTTGTTTATACTTTTTGTCGCTGCAACTAGAATGTTTTTCTCATTGTAGGAATATAATTTATGTAATGTTGGAATTTTAGCCCTAAATTGCCTCTTAAATTGCTTCGATATTTATAATATTTATAGCATTACAATTGTACATTATATATTATTTAACCACTTTCTTGTCAGTACTAGACATTTATTTCCTGCAAAATTGTGAATATAATGTTGCTGTAAGATACGCTTGTAATATCATTTTAAAGAAATTTTTCAATCTGGTCTCTGAAAAAAAACTAAACCGACAGTAGTGTGAACTTTGTATCATTACTAATATATGCTAAAATTGTACAAACTACAGATATATCGTGAGAAATCATCAATGTATTATCACTGTAATATGACACAGTGACAAGCACTTGTATTTTATCATCATCATCATTATCATTCATCATCATCATATCAATAAAATCGATAGTAAATAATTTGTAGTACTGTTTTTCCAATTTTTTTTTTTGTCAAATATTGGTAACGTGCTACAAATTATCATATATAATTCGACACTCAGCGGTTAGCGTATTTCAGATAAACGTATGACGTATCGAGAAAAGAATTTCCTTAACTTTATCGTCATGTGGTTAGGAAAGGAATTTTTTAAGAATTTAATTCTAGATAATTTTTTTAGAATAAGCCTAGGTTTCAGAATTTCATTTTATATGTACGAAGTTGAAACCTTTATGCAAGGAGGGAGATAAGCTTATCGCTTGACGAATACTTTTTCGTGATTTTCCTGAAAGTAAGAAACGCTTTAACATAACTGAAACATATGAATTTTAGAGATCCTGAAATCCATTTTATTAATTTTTAAATAGTAATGATTTGGAATAATTTTATGTTTCACAAATCTGATTTTTCAGTTTTGTTCTATTCATGTAGGATGTAGGTTAATTATCGTACTATATTTCTCTGTCAACAATTTTCATCCTTTATTCGCAATTTGAGTCTTGGAACTTTAGTGCAGATTTATTATTTCGAACTGTATAAAAGACTAAAAAGATTCTTACTTGTGAATTCTTGTATACCCTCAACTAGTAATATCATAGAAGTTAAATTTTATTAATTTTATTAATTTTTTATAGATTTAAATTTATCTAAAATCTAAAAATTTATTCATCAAAAAATGACTGTGCTTTTAAAGTATAAATATGTTTACGTTAAATTCAATTGTAATTTTTTTATATAATTGAAAATTTTTAAACTTTGAAATTAATAACAAAACAAAAATTCCAAAGATCTAATGTTCTTTCAGCATAATATAAAAATGTGTGATCCTATTGCGAATTAATTCAAAGATCATCAATCGTCAAAGAACATCCCCGAGAAATGTCGCGGATCGCAGATAGCGACACGTGCCCTATCGCACGAGCTGTTCACCCGCGGTCGGTATACGCTAGGTGAAAGGTGGGAGGAAGCGGAAGACTAGAGAAAGTAGGAGGTACGCGTGGTTTAGCCCCCTTTAATAGGGTGGGCGTCCGCCGCAAGCGTTCCCGCGTACGCCCCTGTCGAACGACGCCCCGGCGAGCTGCCGGCCAACTTGATTGGTTGATGGTGATGGCCGACCGGTCGCGCGTACCGCAGCCGACTAATCAGCGAGCCCGTGCCATCGTGTCGAGCGAAACGGCGACGTTGCCATCCGCGCACCGCCCATTGGCACCGCATTCGTGGGTATGTGCGTTCATGTTTTACTCGATCTTTCTCGTTTTAAGACGATTTTGTTGGTGTTCGTTGTGCAGCATTTCTGCGAGCGCGGATGGACGATTAAACTGGACGAGACGGGACGTGCGCGGTATATCACGGCGTGCACGTGCCAGTGGATTTAATGAGTTGGGGAAACTCGTTGATTCCACTTTGTAGTGTTCCAGTAGCGTCGAGTAAAGCTGGACTAAGCGTGTCTTCCACGACTCGACGGTGGCGGCGGTATACTCGTCCGGAGTACACTAATCCGATTAATCTCACTGGCGTAGCCCCTTCTTATACAGATATCCAGCGTGATCGAGCTTGATCATTCGTGAATCGAATGACGCGAAGCGATCTACGGACCGATAGCGTCGCTACAGCATAGTGCTTTGAGGAGGCTCTGGCGCGCGTTGCGTGACACGTGCAGCTGTCTGTGTGCGCGCGCGCGCGCGGCTCACACAGGAGTATTTGGTATACGGGGGTGAGGACGTGCAGGATAGGCGACCGCGCGTCGGTGAATACTTACCTGTGAATGCCGTTGCGATTGTTGCAACGTTCTCGCGTACAACGAGACGCGGATGGTACAGCGTAACTTGTTTGGTTTGTCCTTGCCAAGTCGATTCACGGTGAACGAATGTGTCGCGTCTGAATCGAAGAGGCGACGCATGCTTTCGCATAGTCGCGTGATCAGCGAACTTTTACATTTGGGTCAAGTTGAACACTGGTGCATTAGTGTCGACAAAAGTGGTGATGTTGGTTTGACGTTGGTACCTGGCGCGCGTCGGCCTGGCGTTTTTAATGGTTTGGCAGTGTGAGTAGACAGTCCTGCGGGAGGGCAACACGTGTTTGTTTCCATGTTAGGTGGAGTCCCGGTGTGGCGAAGTGGGTGGAGGCTGGGCATCGCGAGTCGTGCCTTCCCCGTTATCGCGGGTCGCTCGCGCCGCCGCGAGAGCGCGAACGAGCGGCGGATGACCGAGTGGGCGGTAATGACGACACGAGGCTCACCTTGCCGTCATGTCGGGCCGCGTGCGCGTGCTACATTTATGAATCGGGTAGGGGCGGTGGGGAAACAGGGGCGTAAGGAGGCGGTCCTCGATCGGGTTCTCGGGCGTCCTCCTTGGGTGCCCGTTACCGCCGACCGGCCTTCTTTGTTCCCTCGTCGGGGAAAGAGAGAAAGAGAGGGAGAGGGGCAGAGAGAGAGAGAGAGAGAGAGAGAGAGAGAGAGAGAGGAGTTAGCGTCTTGCACATGCTAGCAAAGCTCAATGTCAACATGCTCCAACACTCGTAACCCCTATAAGGAGTTGGAAACTGCACTTTTCCTCTCTTCTGGCTTTCCCTGTTTAAATCCCCGCGTAAAATCCCTAATGCTCCACCTAATTTTTTGAATTTGGAAACTGTTTTTTTTCTCTTCTGTATTTAAATCTTCCTTATTTAAACCTTCGTGTTAAATCCCAGTTCCAACTAAATTGTTAAAAGATTTAGAATCATATTTTCGATTTGAGATTTTTTATTCAGATTAATGAGAAAAACGAGATATCATTCATACAAGTGTAAAACTGACACTACAAAGTCTCTTTTTTCTTGTCTCCTTTTATTTTTCTCTCTTTCTGCATTTCTTTAAAAATTCTTTGCAAGGAATTCTTTGCAACGATTCTCTGACTTCTGAAATCAATGCAATCTTTCTATATATCTCTTTCATTCAATTGTTTTAATTGTTATAATTCTCTAATATAAGCCTTTATAGAACTAGTTACTATAATAGACACAATTCTCTAAAAATAACATTTCTTTGTAGGAGCGCCATTTCTGTGGACGATTCGTTTCTTGTAGCTTCAAGAAGATTGCCAATGTAGTTGTTATATTATAAATTCCTAGCACTCGACATGAAATGACATTAGATTCGTTGTTATAAATTGTATAGAGTGCAAAACGAAATTATTCATCATGAAACGGAGCATAGATGGCAGGAATCTTTCACAGGTAAAATTATTATGTGTTACTAGTTCTTCTACTTCTTTACTTTTATTTTATTAATACTTTGTTTTTATAATATTATTTTTTAAAATTGATGTTGATAAATGATATTTTTTATATAAATATCATAGACAATATTTATACACAGCAATTAGCTTAAGATATATGCTATTATACTATAAAAAATTCACAAGAAAATAAATGATATAATTATTTGTAGGAAGAAATTGAAGAACAGGATCCCTTGCAACCTCAACAGCAACAGCAAGATGATGCAGATCAACAACAATTAGAGCAACAGCAGCAAACTGTCCAGCCGCAGATTCGTTTTCTAAGCGCTAATGTGTTGCAGCAATTGCAGCAACAGCAAGATGTTCAGCAAGCTCAACAGCAGCAGCAGCAACAGCCACAAGTTATTACCCTGCAAAACTTTGTGCCTTTACAAGCTCAACAGCCACAACATGAACAGCAGAGAACGCAAGCAATCTCTGTCCAATCGCTACCTCATCAATTCTTGCAAGTATGAGAAGACATAATTACCTATATTAAAAAAATAGTTGATGCGCCGTACTGAGAAAAAAATTTTACATTATATATTATATTTGATATATTATATTTGACTTATAGCGAATTTGATTGGACGCACTCAGTGCGTACTGGTGCACATTAAGCCAACGTACACAAAATAAGAGATGTTTACAAATAAACATAAAAATCGATTAAATCATGAAGTACTCAATACATTTTAATGTACCATTATGTAAAATATGTATTTCATAATTCGAAATATTTGCATTTCATTTTTATATTCAATATATTCAATTAAATCAGTGGCTTTAATATGCACCAGTGCGCACTAGTGCTTTCAATCGAATTTGTAATTAAATACGTATACAGTCTCCAAAAGTCTGAAAGAAATAAATGACGAACTAAATTGATATAGTTAAATGATTAATTTTTCTTCTCAATGCATATTTTTAAATTCGTTATTTTTTAAAGCCTACTTTATATCATACAAACTGTAATTTGGTGATACAATCAAATTCAGAACAGAATTCTATTTACAATCAATACAATATTTTGCGTATCGTAATATAGGAAATATTTGAAGAAGTAAAATACACACATAGAAAATATATCAGTGACATATATTTTCTATATGTATGTTTTATTTTTTCTATGTTACAGGTCTATTTTTTGTGGCTCAACTAGTGTACTCTTTTGGAACTTAAAGTGAGATAGACATACGTTTGATATTTGTCTAAAAAGAGATATTTGTCTCTACGAGAAAGAGAGTTCTAGAAAAGTCTAGTGCAGGAATAGAAAACATACTAACGATACGCAAAATTATAAATTCTGTTTTGAATTTGGTCGCAAATTATAGATC
>Ga0157364_1000342_pt1 | contig 29260 bp, 14 predicted proteins | sample AttsexASBM2_FD_111476 | JGI IMG/M metagenome (GOLD analysis project Ga0157364, IMG submission 111476) | Fungus gardens microbial communities from leaf cutter ant in Ribeirão Preto, State of São Paulo, Brazil - Atta sexdens ASBM2 | ecosystem: Host-associated > Fungi > Mycelium > Unclassified ... | reverse complement strand
TTAACTTATTTAACTTATTATGATTATTGCAGTAGTTTAATAGCGTTTGCTAAAGTCCGAAAAAATTTTGGTGCGCAATTGAATAATTACAAAAATATAATATATGCATGTATAGGATATACATAAATAATTCACTGTGAATTATTTAGGCATTGAGAAGATCTAGCTTTGACAATTATAGGCTTGAATATGCTTATACTTAGTATTAATTTCATGTCGGTCTTAATAAAATCTTATTATTGTAATGTTGTAAATTCAAAATAATGCTATAGATTAGGCAAAATAAAAAGAAGAAGAGAATTATTCGAGATTAATATATATTTATTTTAGTGCAAAATGTATTTTTTGTCTGAATCCAAACTGCGTGTTACTGCATTGATTATTCTTTTATTTTTCAAACAGTTTTTTAATAGTGCAAATAAAAACGGCAAACTAATAAAGAGCATGTGCAGAACGATAACGCAGTATGTGCTGATTATGCTGTTCCAATTATGAATTACATTCGTTTGTGAAATAATTACTCAAGGCCATCAAACTTTTCCTCTTATTTCTATTGCACATATGTAGTGCATCCGATAAATGTATTTGCATAAGTGAATAAAAAGTAAATAAAAATACTCAAATTCGAATATACTTTTTTTTTATTCGTCAAGAAATAAATATGATTATAAAAATTTTCATTTTCGCATTTACTTCTACTCTGTATTATCTATACATAGCTTGCAAACCTGCAAGAGAAAATAGAAATCTGTAAAAATGAAATCAACAAAAGAGTCCTCCATCAGTGATGCCAAATATCAGACACGTTACATGCCTATCAGTGACACGGCACGATAGGATAAAGTTGCCAAAATCATATCGGCTTTTAAATCGCATTATTTCGCAAAAATTCAATTAGTGTCTTTCTATATATTTATGTCCCAATTATACATCCACTAACATTCAGTATACATCATCGAATTTACAGTTTCCATCCGATTGCAGAGGTCATCGATAGGTCATGGATAGTATAAGATTGGATGGATGATCGCGCTTAGGAAATTAAGGAAATTAATTCCCAAATAAGAGAGACATTTTTTTTCAATTATAATTTTGTCGTATATGTTCTGAAATATGATCAATAATACTTAAATAATAATACTTATTTTAATAATAAAATTGAATTAATTATGAGAAATGTTTTTTATGTCTCAGACATTGCAATTCAATAGACATTAGACATTCTGCAACGTCTCTTCAACATTGAATTATCTACATTTCGCGATGTTACTACAATGTTCGCAATGTTGCAAGTCAACATTCCTGAGATACCGATTCAATGTTAGTGTGCTGTATGGGAATGCTACGCGTTCCCTTAGCGTCGAACTACTACCGTGTCTTTATCTAGATAAAACGGGTACAATAAGTTACTTAAAATTTAACATTCAAATTATAATAAGGAAGGAAGTAAAAACGTTTTGTATGTAGAGAACATTCAAGAAAGATGTGAACGACTGAATGTGAGAATGCGCGGTCGGGAGTCGATTGTAAAACACGGGTATTGTAAGACGCGTTTCACCTGTGACACAATAAAGTTATCGTGATAAGTATTAATACCTGATCCGGAGACATTAGTTTTTTTTGCGATTAACTATCCAATTATCAAAGTGGTGACTGCCCGATCATTTTTCTTTTTTTCTGTTCTTGTCGCGCACCGAATTATCTCGGATGTTCTATCCAGTCGATTAAAGATTTTTTTTTCGGGAAGACAGTAATCGAGTGAAGTAAGGTAGTGAGCAAAAGTAGTGAACATGATTATTATACGCGGAAAAGACTCGCAAACGCAACAATCAAAGGAGCAGCAACAGCAAGATCTCGAGGAGCAACGAGCGCAGTTGCGACAAAGACAATTGTTCGAACAGCAACGACTTCAAGGCGCGCAACAAACAAAGCGACAGAGATCGCAGACGATGCAACAGCAGACAGAACAGCGAATGACCATGAATCAGACATCCGATCACTTCTTGCCTAGTCCAGAGGGCATGCGAATACCCGAATTTACGCCCGCGAATCCTGAACTATGGTTCAGTATAATCGATCGTAGCTTTCAGGCTGCCGGAATTGTGGTCGATGCAACGAAATTCGAGTACGCGTTAGCGGCTATCGTTCCGCGATACATGATAGAGATTCGCGATATTATCATGAACCCGCCTGCGGAGCGCGCATACGAGACGCTCAAGACCGAATTAATAAAATGTCTCAACCTGTCTCAAGAACACAAGACGCGAAGTCTGTTGGAACATGAGGAGATCGGAGATCGGAAACCGTCTCAATTCTTGCGTCACCTGCGAGGATTGGCCGGCAGTGTGATCGAAGATGGGATGTTGCTAACGGTGTGGCTGAGTCGACTACCGGCATATGTACAACCGCATCTCGTGGCGCGCACACAAGATACATTAGAACAATTGGCGGATATCGCGGACGCTATCGTGGAAGCTACGCGTGCTCAGGTCACGGAGGTCGCGCGACCCCCGGTATTTCGCGCGGACTCGGAAATCACCACCGCCCTCGAGGCGAAATTTAATTTGCAATTGGTACAGCTTCGCGTGTCATTGCAACAGGAAATGACAGAACAGCTGATCGGAATTCGAAAATTAATTGAAGCCCTTGGTGAGGGTCGATCGCGCCGGAATTGCAATCGTGATAAATATCGAGCATGTTCGCGTTCTTGTGACCGTGGTCGTGCAGCGAGTGGGATACCACTTGCGGTTCGGACCGGATATCCGATATTACGAGCTACCCTGCTCGGTACAACAGCAAGAAAACGTGGTGGTCGCTAATGATGACAAACGAACCGGACTCTATCAAAAAATAACTTCAAGTCAGATATCATATTAATTAATATATTTTAATATATTTGAATAGTATTGGATGGTCCGATATATTTTATATTATGTACGCAATTTTAAAATGGTTGCATGTGTGATTGAAATCGTGAGAAAATGCAGAATCATTAACTATAATAACAAAAAATATAATATAAAACTCTCACACTTTAAAATAATAAATAAAATTAAGGCTAATGAGAATCAGTGCGGAAATAGATGTAGACAAAATAAAATTCTTAAGTGGAACATTGTTATAAATAAAATATAAGATGAGCTAATTGGTCAATTTCGTTTACATCATAATACAAGCATGATGAAATCCATCTGATCGCAGATTCAAACCATTCTTTTGCGTAAGAATATGCGCTTTTTCAGAAATTAAGCGTTTAAGATTTTCTCTTGGACATTTTTCTAATCAAATTCGTGATTAAACTCAGTGGTCCGTAATTATTGATTGGCTGGTAGTATTCCAGTTTATATGATTGCGATGTTCTGCAATCCTTAATTTCCTACTCGTCTGACCGACGCATCACAATCTTTACGTTCTATCTTATATATTATATTCTTGTTACAGTTTTTTGGAAGAATGTCCTTTTTAGAAGAATGAAAATAAATCCATTAAGCTTATTATTACTAAAAAAAGGATAGCTTAACTCTAGCTATACACACTGAGATTCCAGCGCAACTTTCTAAATCGAGATTTTTTTGCATTTCTGAATTTTTCTTTTTTTTTTTGAACCTATATATCTCAAAATTTTTTAATTTTACACATTATGGACTTGTTTCTTAATCAATTCTCCATCGATTGAAAAAAAATTAATTGAAATACATCCAGTTTAACAGAAGTTATAATAAATATAGATGGAGTCCCAGGGAATATATCTAGGATGCAAAAAACAAGTATATACAGCTAGGGTTAAGATTTTCATTTTTACAGATCGATGAAAATTTATCCGATGTAGTCGAAGTATACGGAATAACAAACCAAGGAGTTTTTATCAAATTATCAGAGTTTTTAATGTTATCATCTAGTAATATCATCAGTAATGTCAATTATTATTATGAATATCTCATTGTTTATAAGTCTTAATGTTAAATAGCATAAATGCCAAATTAAAATAAAATAAAATTCGACGATACAAAATTATAATTAGTAACAATGAATCAAAATAATTACAACTTAAAAATTAGCTATACACATTTTTATTTACAAAGCATGGAAACATCATTAATTCTTAAATAAATTATTATAAATTGGATCTAATAATTCTGTCATCAATCTGGCTGTCCTTGAGCTGAAAAAAATCGATTTCTTCGAAACTGGGCCAACGGCTGAAACGGTTGGGTACGTATCGTTTTTTTTTTCGTTTGAAGAACGGCTTATAAAAAGCATATCAAAATCCCTGATCTCTGATGTTCCCTTTGTTAGTTTAGTCTACTCTATCTACATAAAAGTGATTGCCAAAACTTACAGGACACCCTGTATATTATATATATATGTATATATGTGTATAAACTTAGTTATATTGTCATTCGGTTTTTACGTTTTTTGTCGTTTACAATCATTTCTAAAAGCTTGTAAAACAGGGTTTGTCCCGTGAGAAGATTTTTTCCAAAATCGGATGCTGAACTGTCGTTTATATTGGTGATTTATATAGTTTACGCAAAATTATTATAGTTTGCTCATCAATCTGTTCAACTTTTGCCTTGAGTGAGGACTTAATACTGAGAATAATTGTTCAGTATTTGTAATAGATTTTCACTGGGAGCAGATTGTCCAGCTATCAAAGCTTGTAATTTAATGACACTTTGAGTGGAGTCACTGATGTTATATTAGACATATCCTTCGTTCAGAGATATTTATCCAGTTAATGGTGTGAGAGATGCCAGATATTGTATCTGCTATGAAAAATAAATAGTTACACAAGCACTATATATAAGAAAATACAATATGCTTGCATTACTAATCAAATAAAAATAAATATCCTTAAAACTTATCCCAGAATACGGTTCCCTCTGTACTTACAATCTTTCATAAAAATCTTCAATGTTCATCATTTGCATAGGGGAATTAATATTTTCATTAGCGTTTTTTTATGGCCTGAAATAAAAAAATCACATATTTATAAAAACTTGTAATCTGAAAAATAATAGGCACACAGCGTAAGTGTGCAATTGAACTATGGTCAATTCAATTGCACATACCACATACACACATTAGTAATTGATATATACTTAGATATGTAACATCAAGACTTTCGGAATTGACGCTTACGCACCGTAAGCTTCATTGTTTTATTTATTACTCATTGCTACTAGATAGAATAAAGTTTACAGAGTGTGAGCATTAATTCTAAACGCAGCCCACATATATAGCCAACATCAAATGTGTATAACAGATTTTTTTTTATTCTATATTGAATAGTGATTAACTTCTCATTTCAAATCAAATTAATATATTTTGATTTTACATATTACATTCATGTAATTCATCATACAATTATCGATTTACTTCAACGACATTGTTGCGTATCAAAGATCTACATATCGTGCACGACGAAATGCGGAAATGACGAATAGTCAGACAGTTCGGACACACACATACATACATACATACACATCTCTCGCAAATAACAGCTCATTGGATCATGAAGCCGCCAAATGTCGCGCGCGACTAAGGATCGTCAGCGTTTATAATTCTGGCAAGTACCGCGCTTATCGTATTTATCGTCATCGTCGTCGATCCGCGATATCTCTGATCCATTGACTACCAATTAGAAATCAGATCGGGATAGTTCGGGGATATCAGAATCGAGGATCGTTAGTCAGTCGATCACGGAGCCTAGCAGAATGCATGTCGAACAAGCGATTGCGAGTCGAGGCAATCGTTTTCCAAGCGTTCTCGCGAGTGTTCGAATTACGTCATTTATTTGCGAATCAGGACAATAGCCCCAAGTTTTTCCCGTACTTCGACAGCTTCGACTCAGGGTATCAGCCCCTAGATGTCGTCAAATACGGGATATATACCCGGTATAAATCGGATATTATACAGTGCACACTTATACAGTTCGTATCACGAACGTTCATTCAGTGCATGATCGTTAATAAACAGTACATTTTAACATTGTGACATTTACGGGTTGTGAGCCTAACTGTATATTATTTGTGAAAATAAACTATACGAAACCACAGTGTAAATTCTTAGTAGTATTATTTGCACTGACCTACGGAACAGACATTATAGGTGTTGAGAAAAATATCCAAAATCAAGAGCGATTGTAGCAGATGGAGATGTAATGATTTCTATAAAATTAGCTAAGAACAAACGGGCAATTGAGAATTGGCACAGTGATCGGTGCATAATTCGCTTTAAAAAAGCTTTATCTTACATTAATATAAAAAGAACTTGTTTCGGCTAGTCTTCCAGCCTTCTTCAGCAATAATACAATAATAAGAAGTGATCCATACACGAAATATATGTACACGAAATATACGATGTTACAAATATTGCAATTCAATCGTGATCATTATGTGATAACTCTCCTTACTATTCGAGAATCGTTTTCACTAGTTGCAAGGCTGGATAATAATAACTAAAATTTTTTTAATTGATAACTGTAAATGAGAAATTATAATCAATGTAAACTTACTCCACAACGTAAACCTCCTAACATAATTCGTATGTAGATTCCGTTATAAAGTTGTTAATATAATAGATACATCACAGAATAAAAATGTCAAATTTTAAAAAACAGTGTTTCACACCATTGTCCGTAATTAAAATAAATTAGATGTCAAGAGACTATCTATTACGTACGAGAGTCAAGATTTAATTGTTAAAGTTTAAGTGTGATGTGTTTTTTCGGAACCAAAGTCAATAGAATATCGCAAACAATTTATTATAAACAGTATTTATTATAAACAGTATAGTGTAGGTAAATTATATTAAATATATGTATTTCTCTCCATTAAAGTCAGAATATTAAAATTGAAAGTTATGTTTTATGTTAATAAATTGTCGTCTTTAAGAGTAAGTTATTTAAGAAAGGCATACATGCTTCTTCTAAGAATTCGATATCTGTTTGACGATTAATTCTATTCTTTTGTCTTTTAATATATATCCTCTCAGACATCAATCTTTTATTGCGTAATTGTACAGAATACAATTGTGAGAGTTTGAAAATTGTCTTATCATTCTATGTTAGATATGTAAACGACATTGCTTTGGCAGTGCCATATGACTCTATTAATGAAGTTCTGGATACCTTCAACTCAATGTACTCAAGAATCAAGTTCACACTGTTGGAGTTGAAGGAAGTTGGAGGGGAAAAAAAAAATTAAATTTCCTTGATATAACATTAATCATGAACAAAAATGTAATAGCTGTCTTTTTCTGGTAGGTTTATGAATTTTCATTCTCTCCATGCGATAACACAAAAGAAGGGAATTATTATCGAAATGTTAAATAGGGCTCTTTGTTGTCGCATCCTAAGTACCACACAAAAAATTTAGAATTTATAATTACTACTTTTATGGAAAATGATTATCCTATTGAATTCATTTTCAACGTTATTAATTCTAGAATTAAATCTTTTATTCATCAAGACTCATCAAAACAGTATAGGGGAAAGTGGGGGAATTGTGCGCAGCGGGTAATTGTGCGCATCCTGGTTTAATATTTTTCCAATAGATGAAGACCATTGTGAAGATCATTGTGGTGAAATTTTTACGCAGGAGGTCATCCTCTAAGATATAACTACAAAAGATACAACTGCTAATAAATACGTTGCTAATCAGAGAAATACAAAAAAGTGAAATCACATCTTGTTATTTTAGCAATCAGAAAATAAGGTGGTAAGTTGGTAATTTTTAATTTGTTTGATTAAAGTTATAAAAAGTTATTAAAATATGTTATTATGTGCGTCTTTTGAGCTGTTATTTATTAAGCTTGTATTTATTAAGAAATGTTAAAGTAATAATATCAAGTCAGGTCGCGGCGGATAACTATGCGCAAGCGTTTTGAAGTGCGCACAATTATCCGTCTTCCATATACTATATGATTAGCACTAATTTTTTCGTTTTTTCTTTGTATTATTATTTTATTTTGCCATTTTGTTTTGCTAAAATCTATGTGCATTATTATTATATTATTATTATATTAGTTTTGTATTTTTGCTTAATATATGTAATATATATTTAATATATATTTATATATTGTTATTATATATTGTATATTGTTCATTATAAATTTATACTCTAATTAAGAACAAATGTGTGCGTCTCGTATTTTTTATAATTTTATAATTTTTTATAATTTGACTTGCGTTTTGAGCGAATAGATCAAATTGTGATCTATGGGGAATGAGAGTGAGTAAGATAAGCAAACATTGAATTCACAATGATTGAAATTATTATACTTATTTTACTCTGTATCTTCACTTGTCTAAGCTGTGGAGAGACAAAAAATAAGTTACTCCAGACAATAAAAAGATATTCATCCTCGGTTTCACATAGAGCATAACTTCGACAGTTCTGCCGAAATGTATATTATGTTCTACGAATTTACTGAAGATGGTTTGAAGTAAACCGAAATATACGAATTAAGTCTGTATTGAAAAGTCATTGTTTTTAATATATTATGTGAAGAATTTATGACTATTATATAAATTGCACAACAACTCTCGCGCTGTGTAAAGCTCTTTTGTTCGTACATTATATTTTTGTTTTTTTTAATTTCGAGAGCTCGATTTAATTTTGATTTAAAAATGTTTGAATTCCTACAACATAAAAAACAATATTTTGAAAAGGAAGCAGATTTAGAATGCGGTTTGGTTTTCGATAAAATGGGAATCACACCAATAGAACGTTATGTTGCTTCAACAGGATCATATATAGGCAAAATAACACTTTCAAATGAAAAAGGTATTGCATCCCATGTAATGGTTTTCATGTTTGTCGGCACTGTAAATCAATGGAAATCTGTAATAGAATACCATTTCACAGAAAGTAGTTGTAAGAGTACATCTCTCTTTACAACAAATTATCTTTCAGATAATTAGTAAAGAAAAAACAGATAGATTTTCGAGTTAATTTTGTAACATCAGATATGGATTCAACAAATACTGGCTTGTGGAAGTTATTAGGAACAGTGGAAGATATAATAATAAAATAATTAATAAAATTATACATCTGTTTAATTCTAATCGATTTTTATATGTGATTGGTGACCCACCACGTATCTTAAAAAAAGCAAGCTTTACTTAATAAAGTGATAACTATCAGCAATGATACGATGATTAAATATAAGTTAACTTCAAATAAAATTTTGTCAAAACATTTCTTTCAGTATAATAGTTATTCAACATAATTGCAAATTTTTATTGACGCCTAGATTAAAAATAAATAATCTCATTGCAATAATTTTAATAAAATGAAGGTAAACAAGGCTAAAAGTGTTTTCTCTCATGATATAAACAGTTCGTTTGAATTGTTAGCAGATGAGTTTAATAAAATAGACTTTATATAGAGTTTAATAAAATAGACTACTGCATGGTTTGTAAAATGATTTCTAAATGCTTTTGTCTAATAACATCAAGAAGTTGTAATTTAGCACTTGATAAAAAAAATGAATAATGAAAATATTTATTTTTTAAAAGAAGTTATTCATATTTTTACAGATTTAGTAATAGGTAACGGTGAATTTAAACCGATTCAAAGAGGCACAATGATAAGTACAACATCGATAGAGTTAACCGAATATCTTATTACAGAAAGAAATGTAGAATATATTTTACTTCTCGATTCAATTGCCTTGAAAATCTTTTTTCTTAAATTAGACAAAAAAATTCTAAATCTCATCCGCTACAATTTACAAACGATTTGAAATTAATATCAATATATCTATATATATGAGATATATCAATAGTAGTAATTATGAAAACGATGAGCGAGAATATTTATCAGGATTTCTTAATTATATAACAGAAGATAAACAGAAGAAAGAATGTACTATTGATACAATAATACAAATAATATTATACATAATATTAATGATGATGTTCCACTTTTTTCTAAAAATTCTGTATCAAGATTGTCTGTATCAAAATCTTGAATTAAATAGCTTATATAATCTTGGTGGTTATCTTTTAAATTCTATTAAGAAAACATGTAAAATATGTGATGCATGTTTACAATCTGCTGTCTCAAAAAATGAATTAAAGTATTCATTTATCAAATTTGTGCAATTGAAATATTACAAAAAATTCTTTATATTTTATTAATATAAATACATTTAAAATTTTTATAGCAATGAAACAAAGATTTTTTATAACAAATATTTTGATATAGACAATATTAAATTATTTTCAATAAGAAATTTTATAATAATATTAAATTTAAATGTGATAATTTTAAAGCGATCATAATCTGTTAACAAAAATAATTGCTAGATTTGTTGTATTTAGGTTAAGAATTTATAATAAAAGAAAAAGTGTTTCATTACCTTAAAGATATGATAGTAATCTATGTATAATATTCGTTAAAAAAACAAAAATATTCTAAAAAGTTTATGTATACATTTTTCTCCTATCTGAATTTATAAGGTTATTGACGTTGAATTGGAGCGGGAGTTGCCACAAACGACGAACCAATCAAAAGTTGACTCTCTCGTGTTCAGACTCTGGTATAGGGATCTCTAGCTAAATGTAGAATATTTATAAGAGTACGGGCGTAACTTAGACAGAGCGTAAAACAACAAAGCGTAAAAAATGAAGAAGCCGTCCCATGGAGCGTTTCTGAATACGTACATTAGGCGTCATTGATGTTTTCCCGTTTGAAATTAGTTTCCTCCAATCGTATACTTCTGGATATTCATTCATCATTACTATTAGGTTCGCTAATGTTCTAATTTGATATAACGTACAACTTATTGCCGTATCTCAAGAGATGGCAATAAATCGTACGTCATACGCCAAAGTTTGTGCGTTACTTATGTCTACAACTTAAGTCTCCCGGTTGTACCAACGTTACTCTAATTTCAAGCGAGTCTTCTCTTTGTCCCTGTCTCTTTTCGGTTTTAAAACGAGATAGAGAAAGTTTTACGTTTCGCTTAAAACATCAACATTGGTGCAATCGGGCTTAAGTAAGGGTTATGACAATTTTTGTGCTCAGATCCTTTTGCGTCCTATTGTATAATTAAAATACGTTATAATTAAAATATGTTATAATTAAAATACGTTGGATTAGTTTTTAATTTTGCGACCTGCGACTCGTGTTCTGCGTTTGTAAATGGGGTTTTATAGTCGTAACATGGGAGTCGATTCTGTATCTTCAAATAAGGTGAAAATTATAAAAGTGAGCAAATTTACTAGACGTTGACCAATTATTAATATTCTAGTAAATTCGTTTACTTTTGTAATTTTCACCTCGTTTCAAGATACAGAATCAATCCCATGATATAAAGACAAAAGTATGCTCATGTAATTACGTACGATAGTCGAGCAATCAGAATTGTTATCAAGTACATCATTGTTTTGTAGTAAATTCGAATGTATTGTATACTTATAGTGCTTCTTGCAATATACTTTAACAAATATAATAGATATTAAACACAAAATAAATATTAAAAATAATATTATAAATATAAAAATATTAGAATATAAAAAGGAATACTAAAAATAAAAATATATAATATTCCAAAAATTTATTTTGGAATCCTCAAATACTAATTTTGATTGATTCGTGAAAGAAAAAATATCTATATCTGTATCTATATCTAGCTATATCTATATCTGTGTCCTCTATATCGGTTTGATTAATAAAACATAGATTTATAAAATTGCTGTTTTTTTAAATCAATGTTTCAGGGACCAATCTCAGAAAGGAAAGGAATCCAATTATCCCCTTCTTAATGAGCTTTTAGTATGTTATTCTCCAGACAAAAATAAGCGACACGTATTTTTTTATATGTGCTCGCTTTTTTTAAAGGATGAGACATCCCCTCGAATAAAATTGATTTTTTTCTTTTGAAGCGAATGTCGTCTGTAAAAGATAGATAAAAATGCTTGAAATGAAAGTCATGGTTTCAAATGTACTTTATAATAAAATGAGAAAAAAAATTTTTTTATTTTTTTGTTTTTGTTATTTAATTATTTAATATAATAAAAAGGTAAAAAAAAACTTTTTCTTTTTTTTTTATAAAGTATTCTTGAAACTATGCTACATTCATTTCAAACATTTTTTCTAATCTCTAATAGTTTCGACGATATTTGTTTCGAAAGAGAAAAATCGATATTTTTCAAAGGTGTTTCACCCCTTAAAAGTAAAAGCGGGCACGTTGAAAAAAATACATGTCACTTATTTTTGTCTAAAGAATAATATATTAAAAGCTATTTAAGTTCGGAGGGAGATAATTAGGTTTGACTTCCGGCCGAGGTAATATTTTTCGCAATAAATTTTTATTAACAGTTTTTCAACATATTAACATCTTTATAATATGATGCCTAATTGTAGCATCAAATTATTAAAATTACTTGTCAATTTAATTCGCGATTGCTAGAGTAGTATAATTGCATTTATAGCCTGAAAAAATAATTCGACGCGCAGTTTAAAAGTTTAAAGACTACAATGTGATATGACTACAAGTACATATATGTTATATGGTATAACATAGTGAGATTCAAGATTGAATTATTTAAGCAATGAAAATCCAGTTTCGACTGTTATAAGCATTTTAATTTCTAGTATTGATTGTGTTCTTACATATGCAATTTAAAATAAAGATTCTTAATATTGATACAATTGACGCCGCTGAATGCGATCATTGTCTGCATTCAGCGGATTCAACAATTGAGTAAGCGCTCGCTGTTATTATTAATATATTCTCCCAGATCTAAAATGCTGATTGAATCTAAAAGGATACACAAGAACAGCGAATTCACTGTTGAATCTGCTGATAGCGAATAACTAATAGCAAATAACGCTAAAATACATATCGTATCATGTTATGATATATCGTGACATGTCCTGTCATATTGGAATCGTACGTTTTCCAAGATTAACTTTGAGAGTAAAGCAAAGAAAAAGCCATGTTCATTGCGATTTTTGGAAATGAATGCCCACGTATTAACATGGAAAAGAACCACAAAAATGTGGACATTACTCTACGAGATTTAGTATACGAAAAAGGCCAGGATGTCCACTTTCAGGTTTCTTTTTAATAGATTTTTAATAAATTTACGAAAATTTTCCCAGGGCCATCGGTTTTTAATAGTATGTCGTTGATGCTAAAAGTAAATTTTTTTATCAATCACGATTCAGTTTTCATTCAACGTCATTTTGTGATGTTATTGTTGAATAATATATTCGTTGACGCTCCCCAGTAAAAAATTTATCATACATGAATAAATATGTATAAATTTTCTACCTCCATCACTGCTACCTCCATCACTTGGTAATTCATTTTATGTCGATGGAGCATTCACGTAATGCAATTTACCACTCTCTTCCTTTGAGGCTCTCTAACTTCCACTTTCACCTCATCTCCTCTCTGCTTTAGGAGCGCACAACTTTCATCCTCCCATCATATACGTAATATAAATCAATTATGAAATATGTAAAAACATACCAGAAACTATGGCTCTTTCGCATCAAAATCTTTTCTTTTCTCCAATTTCATGAAAAAGAAATACTTTGATTGGATGATTCCCTTATGCTCTATGCATTTTATACGTTATACAAGAGTCTGTACTGCGGCCATTAATTATTCTTAAATTGTACGATTGATAATTTTACTTTTATTATAAATTAAATTAAATTGATTACATAGATCTTTTACAGCTTGTTCTTTCTCTTAAAGCAGTAAGGATATTTCGATGTAACGGATACACAGTAATCTCCTATTATAGAATAGTTATTGTCGAATATATTGCTATCCACCACAATATATTTAGTAATATCGGAAGAACAACCAGGTATAACACTGCAAGAGTACGTAATCATGATAAATAATTGATTTGTTCGACTTACTTACACTTTTTTACACTTTTTACACTTAAAATGAGATAGATATATTTGGCGAAAAGAGAAAAAGCGAAGATGCTAAGTGTAAGCAAGTCGAACCTAATCTTGTAGTTGTAAAAAAATTTTTTTAATTGCCTACCCAAGCAGAACAACAAGACATTAGGATATCAAAATGATGTCAAAATGACTCCAAAATGATTATTAAAAGTCATTTTTTAATCATTGCCGATTCGTTTTAATGTAATTTTGACGCCGTGATTTGTTATTCTGCTTGGGTATAAATAAGAAATTCTAAAGAAATACTTTTTTATTTATACGTACTTAAGAAACGGGAATATTCTAGACCTGAAAAAAATAGAAATAAATAACGTAATGTGATTTTATCTACAACGTAGCGTCTATCTTATAAATTGTCCAGAAAAACTTACAAAATGATTAATTTAAATTTATTATTAATTTAATTTAAACTGTTAGTTGATAAAAAACTTACGATACGGGAACACCGATATATACACAATTATCTAATAGCGTATTAGCCAGATATTCAACAGCTATATTATGCGAGCAGTTTAACTGAAAAAATGAACCTAAAACAAAACATTTTATTATTAATTTATATTATATAATTTCTTATTTTCTTTTTTGCTACTACTATAGTGATTATACATATTTTCCGAATATTTAGTTAAATATAATAATTAATTACTCACATGCTGGTTGCGAAATGCCATTATTGAACCATAAATTGAGGTGAGCTACAGATTTTTGTATCCCGAGAAATGATGTGTGAAGAGCTACTACATGTTTGGCGTCTGTGTTGCAAAATCTATCCTTGCAATTGTTAAATAAGAATGAGGGACCCGCGGGATCAGTTCCGATGAGTAGCGGAATCTTACCATAATTTGATTTCTGAAGATTCTTCGCAGCGAAACCACTTATATGCGCGCCAAGACTATGGCCTATAAGCGTGATCTTCTTCAATGAAACATTGCACACGTTCATTACTGATTTGATGTAGCTGAAAGAAAAATCTTTTACAAATATATATGAATTAAAGATATCGTATTTTATTCGGTTTAACATCGTCATTTAATTCTTGTTATTTTCAATATAACATATACAATGTACATATATAATATACAAAATTTAATTTTAATAATCGTTATATCTATTTTACATTATATACTAATTATAGGTATTAATTGTTATCTACTATTACAATATTATTTGGAAAATCATTTGAAACTGGAATTATTTGAATTTGGATTTATATTTATTATATATGTATATCTGTATTATTAATACTGTAAAGTAGCTATACCTTGCCAAGTAGTCACCAACTTCGCGAGTGTTACGTACTGCGAAAGGATACGCTAGCAGATTTATGATGACAGGGTCATTATAGCATGCTGCATTAGACCAATCTAGCACAAATACAGTACAGTCTTTCTACAGAAAAAGTCATATTCTGTTAAATTATTTTACTGCAAGCATTACAATATTTTTCTATTACTTATGTAATGTATAAAATTTAAAAAGAAAAAAGAGAGAGAAATTTGAGAAATTTTTGTTTCTATTCTTACGTATAAAAAATATTTACCTTTAACAGTAAAGAGGTAAGCTTATAAAAATTAGGCCAGTACGAATGTGCAAGAAAACCATGGGTTATAAAGAAGACTGATTTTGATGAATCGAAAAAATCGCAGGATTTGTTTACTTCGATAAATTTACCCTGAGGAATATTACTGAAAGAAATACGAACGTAAGTGACGTGAGAAATAAATTAACATTAGATACTAACGAGTGTACTTTACCTGGTGAACAAAACCATTGATACCGATGTAACACCGAAGACACAAGAATTTGTTAAATTTTTAAAAATATTTATATTGTCGAAAATGTTTAAATCACTCGCGGCATATAAACACATGTATTGTGTAAAGGAAATTAGAATTGTAGTAGTAACGATCTGCATTCTTTGAAAAAGAAGATATTAACGGTCTAACGGACTACTGAAGATATTACTGGACAATAAGAAAAATTTTTTAAAATATGATGTATTAAGCAATAACTTTAATAAACGTTTTTACAAAATATTGACATTACAGCATTATTGACATCTGTAAGTTATTTGCTGAGTTTGTCATGAGTGCGATTGCTCATGACCTAATAAACGATAACGCGATCAAGGTGAGAAACCCGTAAGAAAAAAAGTTGTGAAACTTGTAAGAAAGAATAATCGAATAAAAAGAAAATTATGAAATAAAAACTAAGTTAACGGTCTAATTGCACGATCAGTGCAGAGAATTCGATCGCGGATACCCAATTATAATTTGACGCCGAATGACACCGATTAGAAGTTGACGCGGTAAAGACGCGAGATAAATATTGAAAAGTGCGAGCAAGCGAGTAAATCATTGTATAATTCATCCGTATTACTCTTTTCGCGGTTCGAGAATAATAAAAAGTGTAATCGAAGTTTAAATGAAGTTGTAATATAATAATTATTAAGAGTTTAATATAATAATTATATCCGAATCTTCGATGATCCTGGATCCTTGTGCTGATATACATAATTGCGACACAACAGTATGCAGAAAATATGTAAAATGATATTTTACAAAAATATATGTGATAGTAAATAATTAATAACAAATTATATACATATATTATTGCATAGATAATTTTTATTTTCATAATGTCTGATAATAAAAGTAAAAAATATTTATCTTTATTAAATGGTTATTTTTCGCATTATTATTTCTTTTTAAAAAAACATATTTAAAAAAATGAAAAAATTATATATGTATAAAACAATGAGTTAAAGTAAATATAAATTGTTGGTCATATTTTGAGTTATCATTTTTAATGAATTATCCATATTTATTATAATTTAGGAATCAAAATTATCACAAAAAGGATTTTTTTAAGGATTATGAAATAAAAATGACAAAAATAATAATATTTGATTGTTGATGTTTCTAATCTATGTTTTATATTTGATCTTATTTGATTAGCCAATAACTTTTTATTAAAAAATAGTTTTTTCCTTTTTCTGAAAAATTCATATGATATTTTTACGTATTTTGTAATTTTTGTATAAGGAAACGTTATATTTAAACTCATTTCATAAATAAAATATTAAATTTATTAATTTGTATGTCAATATACTTTTATAATTTAATATTAAAAAATTACATTTAATTTAATAATAAATAATGTTTTTTAAAATTAACATTTAATTTAACCTACGTTAATTTAATTTTAATTTAACTTTTAACTAATTATAACTATTTTGTTTATGCAACTACTTATTCTAACGTAGCTGCTCAGGAAAAAATGGCCCACATAATACTATAACAGGAGGTCGGCACCATTTGCACTTCTCGGCCGATATTCGACTCGGCTCCGCCTTCCTCTTCTCATCTCATCACTCTGCGCGAGTCCAAATGCCGCCCAATGCTTAGGAGCGTATAACGCTCGTAGCCATGAAATCCACTCATTTTGGGCGCTCACGTTGTAAATTTCATTCTGTTTTTTTCCTTCATTGCATAACTAAGATATAGAAAGAAGGTAAGATTGAATGCTTACGCGTTGCTTCATTCTATCTTAGTTATGTAATGAAAAAAATAGATAATAATGAAAAAAATTGATAGAATAAAGTTTACATCGTGAGCACCCAAAGCGAGTAGGCCTCATGTCTACGAGCGCTATACGCTCCTAAGCGTTGGGCGGCATTTGGACTGCGCGTGGGATTATGAGATGAAAAGAGTAGTGGAAGACGGAGCCGAATCGAAAATCGGCCTAGAAGCAAATGTCGAGCCCTGTTAATATAAATATATATACATATACGAACGTATATAAAATTATACATAATTATATGTAATTAATTTTCTCATATAGTTATATACAATAATATTTGACATCATACAAGATTATACAAATTTATATACGTAACAGGTCTGTTTTTTATTTCTACACTAGATTACACAAGACTTTCTCGCTTTCGCCAAATATCAAATATGTACCTATTTTATTTTAAATTTCAAAAGTGTATATATTTTAAACATATTATACAATCTAATATTGTAGATAAAATGCAAATTCAAATATTAATTCCCTCAGATCTAATTTTATTAGAACTATGTTGAAAAAATTTTTTTAATTCAATTTCGCGCACTTTAATAAGTTTATTTCATTTATACTAAACAATTAATTTTTTTTTAATTTTGACTATTTTTCTAACATATACATTATTGTGTATATCAGATGAAATCGATAGAATAATTTCAACAGATAATATCATCAAATTCAATATACATTACAATATATGTATATAGGTTTGAAGGAATTAAATAAAACATATAAAAACAAATTTTTTCATATAGCATACACACTTATGAAATATACGTAGATTACTATGGAATTATTCATGCAGATCGTAATATATAAAATATTATAGTGCAATATTATATATAATATATTACTAATATAATACTAAAGAATTAAGTTAATTAGAAATTTAAATTATGAAAGACTGAATAATATTGAATAATATTAAAATCTAACACTAAATTGTGATATTAAAAGTATATACAATATATACAAATTGTATATACAATATATACAATATATACAGTATATACAAAAAAAGACAATATAAAAGTAAAATATTATTATAATTTAATTATTATATATAATTTAATTATTTTAATTCAAGAAGAAAATCGAGAAATACAATCTAACGTTCTTTTTATCTTTTTCACATTTTTAATCGATTTCCATCTATCAATTCTTCTAGTAAACTTTGTACATTGTAATGCTTAATTTCTTTTCATCAGTAATAGTTTAAAGATTTTAACAATAAAAATCTATGCTAAATAAAGTCATGAAATTAAATTTAATTATACTTATTAATTATGTGACTGTCTATTATTACATTTATTATGAGAGTGAATTGTAGAACTTTATTTCTATTATAATTAAATTAAAAATATATAATTAAAATATCGAATTCGCCTCAACTTATTTTCGACAGACAGAAAGATTCTTTGTACAATAGGGAAATTCTGATATAACAGAAACACAGTAGTAGAAATCTTCTATGGCATAGTTATCGAATATTCTATAATCCACGATAATGCAATCAGTTTCGTCAGAAGAACAACCGGGCAGAATACTGCAAAAGAATGTCCAGTTATGATAAAAAAAGTATAATAATCGTAAGACAAGAAAAAATTTTTTTATTTATACATACTTGAGAAACGGAATTGTTCTGGGTCTGAAAAAAAAACATAAATAATGTACATATGGTTATAACAATTAATGTAGCTTACATTTAATAAAAGCGTTTAATTTGATATGATAAAGTTTTGATTTGATATGATAAACTTTTAAAAATTTACAAAATTTAAAAAATTTTACAAAAGTTGAATTGATTTAAGTTTAAACATGTTGTTAATAAAAAAAGCAAACTTACGATATAGAAACACCAACATCAGTATATTTACAATCATGAAACAACGTATTACATAAATACGCGATGGCTATATTATGCGAGCAATTGAGATTCATAATACCGAAGAATCAGCCTGAAACAAAAATTTATTTCATTTATAATTTCTTTCTATTAGCTGTTGTTTTTATAATCGTTTTCCCTGATTAATTTTTAAATTAAATATAATAATTACTACCACATGCTGGTTGACTTAATCCGTTATTGAACCACAAATCAAGATGACCTATAAACTTTTGTATTCCGGCAGCCGACGTATGAAGAACTACTACACGTTCCGCATCCTTCTTGCAAAGTCTGCCCTCGCAATTACTAAACATAAATAAGGGATATGCGGGATTGGTAGTGATGAGAAGCGGAATTTTGCCGTAACCTGATTTCTGGAAATCATTTACGGCAAAGCCACTTACATGCGCACCTAGATTATGGCCCATAAATGTAATATTCTTTAACGGAACATCGCACATACCAATCAATGATTTAACGTAGCTGAAAAAAAAATTTTATAGAAATATATTTTATATATGTATGTGTATATATATATGCAGAGTATATATATATATGCAGAATATTCCAAATCTCTTTTATTTTCCAGAATAAGATCCATTTAAAAATATATTCAGATAATAATTTTACAGTTTAAAAAGCTCTATTCTCATTTTATCAGTTTAATTTTGGATGGCGTTGCTAAGCTCAGATCAAGATCATATTGATTTTTTAAACCCCCACTTTTTGTTACATATTCTTGTTTACATATTTCAGTTTATCTCGAGAGTTTTTCAAAACATTATAACAAAATATTTTTTCAAATAATTTTTTGAAATAATTTTTTAAATTATAAGTGAAAGTTATAATACTGCATTATCTAATCTGTTTGATTGATAAAATCTTTTAAATGTTATTTAGGATCATGATCTTGACATCATATACCAAGATTAAGGCCTTTGGAGATTGTACCTTTTACTTTAATTTTTATAATAAAAATGAAAAAATAAAACAACCTCAAAAGGCTTTATTCTTGATATATATGGTATCAAAATCATAACCCTGAAAAATATTTAAAAGATTTTGATTTCAATCGAATACTTTAGATAATGCTAATGCCAACGATACTGTAACTTTCAAGTCTTATAACTCAAAAAGTACTTAATGAATAAATATTTTATTATAATGTTTTGAAAAACTATCAAGATAAGATACAAGAATATGCAATAAGAACAAAGGTTTCCATTTAAAAAAATCGATATGATCTTGACTTGATGTTGGCGATGCCATTCAAAGGCAAACTGATAAGACTAATAAAAAGATCTTTTTAAATCATAAAACTATTGAACATTTTTTTTATTGAACCTTATCCTGGGAAAATAAAAGGTGATCAGGAACACCCTATATAACAGGTAAAGCTAAATTTTTGATACTGTTATTGTTATACTATAGTTGTTGTACTATAGTTGTTGTAATACTATTGTTATCTAAAATTTATTTATTTAAATTGTAATTAAAATTATTTGAATTCCAATTTATATCTTTTATTATATTATATTTTCAATCAATATTTTGTTTTAATTTAACGAAATATTGGGAAAGCTATACCTCGCCAAATAGGTGTCAACTTCAGAAGTGTTACGTACTGCAAGAGGATATTCTAGCAGATTTATAGTGGCTGTTACATGGTTATAGCATGCTGCGTTAGACCAATCTAATAAAAATACTGTATAATCTTTCTATATATAAAAAAGAAATTATTTTATTTATTTTTTTATTATGGATTTTACTTTTTTTTCGTGATTACTTGTATAATGTAATATAAGATTTTCAAATTACAATATATAAATAAGATTTACAAATCACATTAAAAAAATTCTTCTTTTTAATTTTATTATTAAGTATAAAAATGTTTTATACCTTGGACAATAGAGAAGCAAAATTAAGAAAATTATAATTGAGTAAATTGGCAAGAAAACCATGAGTCACGAAGAAAACTGATTTCGAGGGATCGATAAGATTACAGGATTCATTTACTCGAACAATTTTGCCATTAGGAATATTACTGCAAAAAAATGCAAATGTAAAAGCTGTGCAAGAAATAAATTTACAGTGACATGTTAATACATTATTCAACATGTGTGCGGTTTACCTCGTGTACAGTACAGTCGAGACCGATTTAACACCAAAAATATAGGAAATTGCTAGATTGAACATAAAATTGTTTGTAAAAAAGTCTGTAAAAATGTCTATTTCGTTTGCGGCATATAAATATACAGGATATCCTGCGAATCAAAATATCACAGCAAGAACCTTAACAAAGTTATATGTAACGTACCCATTAGTAACACGTGTGTTATATTATAACTAACGGGTACGTTACACATAACTTTGTGTTTGTTGAGAAGTTTTAAAAAAAATTAAGTAAAAAGGTTACGTATACATTTTTATTTTAAGCGATTAGTAGTTTTGAGATATGAAGGTTTAAATATAGTCAATTATAGATTACGTTTAGACGATCACCTGTCCACGAATTGTGCGTACAATAATTCAATAAGTGCGCACTTCAGTAAAAATAGTCCATATAAACATAATCCTTAATTGGTCATATTTAAACTCTTATTTTGTCACAACTTTTGCTTAAAATAAAAATTTATAAAGACCTTTTTACTTAATTTGTTTTAAATTTTCTTATTGTGGTATTTTGATTCATAAATTTCCATAATTTTCTGGGAAATCCTGTATAATGTGTATAAAAAGTATTATAACAATGATCCAAAATAATAATAATGTAAAATAAGACATTAATGTTGAAAAGAATCCGATTATAAGAAGTACAATATTTTACTAAATATCTCTATGTAAAATTTGATATTACAATATTGTTAATAACTGTAAATTATTGGCAAATGTGCAGAAAATGTAGTCATATTAAACTTATGATTTATATGTATAGTTGTATGTAACATACGCTCAATTTTATTTCTCTTTATAAGGAAGTTAAATAAATATAGCGCTAATAATAATAAACTTTTTTTTTAAATATTCATCTTTAATATTATTATATACATAACTATTTGTGAAATTATCTTTATTGTAGAATTAAAAAAGAAATGATTTTAAGGCGAAATAAAGGCGAAATTGTAGGGTGTTTCTGTGATTTCAAAAAAAGTTTAAGGTAAAAAATGTTACTTAAAAAAGCTCGAGACACATAATTCATGATGCTCATTATTATTAGAAATTTGTAATTGTTATGGAAATTTAAAGGATTATCAAACAGTTTTAAATTTTAAGAGATATCTATTAATAGAAGATTTTGATCTAAAAACGGTTTTTATGATAACTTTAACAATTTCTTTTATTAAAGAAAAGCTATTAAACATAAAAATTTAAAATTTTCCATTTATTTATTTAGATCTGAATTATATATCTTAGAAATTTTTGAAAGTCTTAAACTTAGTATTCTTAAAGTTATTAACTGTTACATTCTATTTAATAATAATAGAAGTAATTAGAGAACTTCTATTAAGCTGAAACGAATTAACAAAATTTTTAATATATATTTCTACTTAAATATCATTTATACTAGAAAAAAAAGTTGTATTAAGACTATAGCATTAAATTATAAACATTAAAGTTCTAAGTCCATTTTTTAAACAGTTTTGTCCTTTGTTTTTAGTAAAAAAGGGCAAATTATTGATACGTAATTTTTTTTTTTAATTCTACCATCATTTCTTCCTTAGAAATTAGATATGGTATTAAAGAATTAATCCTCAGTTTCCAAATATTTTTCCTTACGTTAAACAAAAACTTTCTGTAAAACTAATTAAAATTTTAGAATGTTTTCAAAAATGGAATTCTAATCATTTTTCTTTAATCTTAAAAAAAACTAGCTTCACAAAAAATATAGCTATTTTTCATGAAAGCAGGATGATATTATTTATTTGTTACAAGTGCCATAATTAAAAAATTGATATTTTTTAGTTATCTGTAGATTAAGAACAGAAATATAAAAAAAGGGAAATTTACTTTAAAAGAATATAATATTATTTTTTCATTTGTAATGAGTTATATACTATTTCAAAATTAATATTACAAAATTTTTAATTTAAATTGGAATTTATTTTCAGAAAAACTACATTTCTTGAACTATGTCATTGTTGCAGCACAAAAATGTACGATATTTTTTAAAAATATTTTTTAAAGATTGATTTAGGTATCGTATTAATCATCATTCACTGAAAGCTTCACATTAGAATCCGTTGTCTGCAAAAAAAGATCTGTAAAAGTAGACAAATTGTATTCTCAAGTGTTCGTACATTAAATCCTAGATGCATCTAGGATTAATTTTAGACGCATCTAGAATTGAAAAGGTTAGTATTTTTTTGCAGTCTAAATTATTTTTCACAAACGAACAAGCATTTTACTCTACATTATTTAATTAATAAGTCTAATATAAAAATTACAGAATTTTTATTAAATTATTTTTAACATATTTACTATCGAAAATTTAGAATAAATTCACTCTGAAAAGTGAAATTTCACTTTTAAAGATTGAAAATTGAGCCATCTTTTGCAAGACTGGCTTAATTTTCATTTTTACAGTGAGATTCCACTTTAAAGAATTAAGAGAGTATAAATGATGTTGAAAATCGGAGAGATTGAAAAAATAAGGATTCTAATATTCAGTTTCAAAAGTGGGAAAACATGCTTACCGCCTTATGATCACTCGGAGCTGCTATTGTACCGAAAAAATTGTAGAGTAGTATAAAAAATGATGCAATTATAACTAATCGCATCATTGACGAAGAGGTAAAAAAAAGTGATAAGAAAAATATTTATCGAGTTATTTTCAAAATGTAGTCTTGATCTAAAATGAAAATAATAACAAAAAGTACATAGTTTACTTCACAAAACGCAGAAAAGTCACTATTCAACGACTTCTTTTTGTTAACTGACAAGGAAATAAGCAAGAAAGGAACGAAATATGTCGTAGTATTATCAGTTATATAGCATTTCATGCGAAATTACATATAAACTACATAATTTTTGCATTTATGATATAGAATAATCAGAAATATAATATAATAGCGCAAGTGACGCGTATACAGGGTGTTTTATTTAATTGATATACTCCAAAATAATGAAAATGGCTAGATTTATAAAAAAATATTTAGGAAAATGTATAATCTAAAAAGAGACAATATGATAAAATAATATGATAAAATAATATGATAAAATTAATTTTCACAATACTCGAATTTTCAAAATCACATAAAAGTCATCGCCATTTAAAAAAATAGAAATGTGTGATTTTTTTATATGATGTTATTCTTTCATTTATTCAGCATATAAAAATATTAAGTTATAAAAAAAATTAATAATTTACGAGATACATATTTAATATCTATTTATTTTTTGATACATTTTTTAATTTAATATAAAATATTTTAAGAAAAAATTATAATTTTTTATAATTGTACTTTAATACTTTTATATGCAGAATAACTAGAAGAATCTTTGTAAAAACAATTTCGAACATTAATTTTCGAAAGTTGATTTTACTGTTATTTATCTCTCTCCTGGCCATATAACTTTTCTGAACATTTTTTTTTTAATTTAATTGTTTTCATGTTATTTCAATGTACGTCAATGAAGTGAAACACTCTATATATACACATTATTGGAGGAACATAGCTCGGTTTGGAAAATTTACGTAACAGAGTCGTAAAAATATAAACATCCAACTCTATCCTTCATGTTTTATGTATATATTCGTATATGTAAAGAACTACACACTAAATGCACTTTGAGATAGTTTGAAGCATTCAAAAAGTAAACGTTTTACAAAATTGTTATTGTTATAATTATATAAAAAGCATGTCTGTACTATCAATTTGAAGATAAGAGAGCTGAAGGTTTTCAACATATTAATGCTCTTATAATACGATATCGGATCGAAGATTGAGAATTTGCTTGTCAATTTAATTTAACTTGTAATATTATTGCAGTAGTTTAATTGTGTTTGATAAAATCCGGAAAAATTTTGGCGTGCGCTTTGAATAACTACAAAAATAAGGTATATATGCATGTACATATTACAGAATATAGATAATTCACTGTAAATTATTTAGGCATTAAAAAGATCTAGCTTTTACCATTATAAGCTTGAATATGCTTATATTTAGTATTTAATTTCATGTCAGTCTTAATAAAATCTTATTATTGTTTATTCTATTCTACTGAGTATTATTTTCTACTATCACTCATTTTTTATAAATAAAAACTCGTAAGAGATACCCGAGAATACATACGCAAATATACGCGGATTTATATGTTATACTTATTCGATTTTTAATATACTGGAACCTCGTTATAATGGATCTTGAAATAGTACGAGAAATCCTTACCTTGCTACGAGCAGCCTGAGGAGTAGCAGTAACCACTAAAATGAATTTCATTGTTTTGTTAAAGTAAAAGTAATCTCATTGTAGTATTCAAATTCCCGAACCACGAGTTGTTATGAGATTTCAGCGTATTGCAAAAAAAATAATCAACATTTTTAGAAATCAAAGGAATTTGAATTTAAAAGTAAAATTCAAAATTTTTCTTTTGTTCTAATAAAATGATGGCATATCTGGAGCATTTAAAATCAAAAAGTAATTGTAGAAACTGGGAAGTGAGAGATTGGATTCCGGAAGGGGAAAAAGTTAAGTGTTTAACGTATTTTCTACGTAGCATTGTCAGTTCGTAAGCCATAGTGATTGTACTTTTTCTATGAGAAATCCTACAATTTTACTTGAAAAATATATTCGCACCAAAATGTTTTGACACATTTTTTAAGTTAAAATATATATATTTTAAGTTAAAATATATACTTTTAATTGTTCATTCCTTTAGTTCTTTTATTTTTATTTCTATATTAAGTTTAATTAATAATATTTTGAAGAAAGTTTTTTTCGTAATTTTTCAAAAAATTCACTTTTGTTTATTCTTAAATATTTTTTTGCGATTTACATTTTTCAGCAATTCTACTTATATTGAATTTACCTTTAGACACTTTAAAATAAAGATTTTACATAATTAATATTATTTTAATTACTACGTATTTTTCTGAAAATTAAGAATACTTGAACATCAACGAGATACGCTATACTTCTGTGCAATATAACGACGGTAGCGAAAATATGTGCGGTAACTGATGATCAATAATCTAAGAGTATAGATACGACGTGTTTAGTGTACACTTGAACAGTGTAACATTCATATAATAATGTTAAATCTAACTCCGTTTTACATCAGTTAAAAATAACATATCCGAGAGAAACGTTTAGGAAACATTTAATAAATAATGTTGAAAAACGATATTCATTACGAATTGTAATATTAAAAACTTATACATATAAAAGTATAAGTAATTAATATTATAAAATTGAGATTATTATACATATAATTTTTATTATACTCAGTAAATTAATTGAGAAATATAATTGAGAAATATAGGATAATGGACAATAAAGTGTAATACTAGTTCTATTAATTTTTTTGTATCCTTTACTCTAATTTCCGTCTATACATAGAATACATTGCTTTATTTCTTTTTAACAATGAAGATAATATGAAACAGTGTCTCTTTATCCAAATTTCTATCTATCAATAACTTCTATTAAATTTTATAGATTACAGTGTTTTATTTTTTTCATCGATAACAAAGATTTAACAATAAAGATTTATGCAAGACAAAGGTACTAATCATATAAGTCAATTTAATTTTACTTATTATAAGATTGACAATTACAGAACTTAATCTCTATTGAAATTAAAATGGGATTAAAGTGTCAAATATGCTTGTAACTTGTTTTTGACATTGAAATTCATCTTTCTTTGTACAAAAAGGATATTCTGATGTGACAGGAACACAATAATCTCCCACTATGGTAGTGTTATAGAATATCTTGTTGTCCACGATAATGCAGTTGGTACTATCAGAACAACCAGACATACTGCAATAATATCGACAATTATCATAAATAATATGATAATCGCAAAATAAACAACCAAAGAGTATTTATATAAATAAATAATTTTAAGTAAAGATCGATTTACTTATTTATACATACCCAGGAATACCAATTCTACGGCTGAAAAAGAATAAGAATAAATAACATACATTTGATTATAATAATGCAGCCTTTGGCTATTACTTAATATATATCTTATAATTATTTTTAATTTAATAATATAAGATAATTTCTAACCCAGAAAATTCACAAATATTCTATTGATTGAAGGAGAGAATATAATGAACTCTTGTTACGGATTTTTATGTCTTTTAACATTATGTATCTATATTAAAAATAAATTATGACATATTTTAGCGTTTTATCAAATGAATTTTGTAAATAATATTTTTTAAGATATGAAACCCTTCAATAATTATGTGAAAAATTGGATTCCAATGAAATGAATTTTTACATATAATTTAGCTTATGATGTAGCGAATAAAAGATATCATAAACATAAGGATCAATAATAAATAGTTTTTGAGTTATGCCAAGTGTCTAATACTTGTATTTATGCACAGAACACTTTTAATATAACATAACTCAAAAGTTCTCCATTTGAGTCCTGATTTCTTTCATCACATTATAATTATATTATATATGAAAACTAATTTATTTTACCAGGATTCATATAATACATGCGGGATTCTTTATTCATAAATTATTAAAAAATATACTATTTACAAAGGCCTGTCAAAACGCTCGAACATGACACAATTTAATTTTATATAAATGTATAGATATTTATTATGTTGAAAACGATTAAAATCTATGAGAAATTCATTATGTCTTCTCTTTGTAAAACCAAATATGTAAAAAGAAAAAATAAACTTACTGTATAGGAACACCAATAAATACACAATCATCTGACCACATACTAGCAAGATACAAGTTGCACATACTATGTGGGCAATTGGCTTTCAGAGTACCGAGTATCTGGTCTGTAAAACAAAAATGTTTACTTTATTCATAATTAATTTCTGTTAATTTTCTACTGTTATTGCGACATTTTCCTGTATTAAATAATTTATTTTCAAATTAAATATAATAATTACCACCACATGCTGGTTGGCTTAATCCGTTATTGAACCACAAATCGACATGACCTATAGATTTCTGTAATCCGAGAACAGATGTGTGAAGAGCTACGACACGTTCGGCGTCTGTGTCACAAAATCTATTTTTGGGACCGTTAAACATGAAAAGAGGACCCGCAGGATCGGAACCAATGAGAAGCGGAACTTTGCCATAACCCGATGTCTGGAGATTTTTTGCGGCAAAGCTACTTATATGTGCACCAAGACTATGGCCTATAAGTGCCACGTTTTTGAATGGAATGCTGCATGTATCGCATATTGATTTGATATAGCTAAAAGAGAAATTTTATACTATAAATAAAAAATGTTTTTTATTCAGTTTAAAATTATCTCTTGATTGTCATTACTTTTGTCAAAATATAAATATATAAAGCTAAATTTCAATGGGTGCTACATTTATTTTACATATTATGTTAATCATCAGTATTACTTAATTTTATTATTGTATTATCATATTTAGAAAATTATTTAAATCGCAATAAGAATTATATAAATTTAAATTGATGATGTTCGTTACATATTTTTTTATTCAATTTGACATAATATCGCAAAATAGTCATACCTTGCCAAGTAATTACCAACTTCGCGAGTGTTATGTACTGCGAAGGGATATTCTAGCAGATTTATGACGGCTGGATCGTTATAACACGCTGCATCAGACCAATCTAATGAAAATACTGCATAATGTTTCTACAGAGAAAAAGAATTCTTTTA
>Ga0157364_1000340_pt1 | contig 29272 bp, 8 predicted proteins | sample AttsexASBM2_FD_111476 | JGI IMG/M metagenome (GOLD analysis project Ga0157364, IMG submission 111476) | Fungus gardens microbial communities from leaf cutter ant in Ribeirão Preto, State of São Paulo, Brazil - Atta sexdens ASBM2 | ecosystem: Host-associated > Fungi > Mycelium > Unclassified ... | reverse complement strand
TGTCTGGAAATAATCGCCAAATATTTCATAGGCAAGTAGAGCGGACTAAACTGAGTCGAAAAGTCCTCTACCATTTTGTAAGTTTCCCTAATAGTTAACGAGATATTATCCTTAAAGATAGCCAAATACGCGTGCTCGCCCGGCCTACTTCGAAGTGTATATGCCTACCGATCGCTTGGCGCGTGAGTTGGGAGTTGGGAATTGGCTGGCAAGCGCCTCGCGCCGCGCACACCGCCGCAAGCATCCATAGCTCAGACGGCGCGCTTGCCAGGCTATCCACTCCCCACGACCCACGCGCCAAGCGATCAGTAGGCGTATACATTTCGCAGTAGTATTCGGCTATATTTTTAAGGATAATATCTCGTTAACTATTAGGGAAACTTACAAAATGGTAGAGGACTTTTCGACTCAGTTTAGTCCGCTCTACTTGCCTATGAAATATTTGGCGATTATTTCCAGACATCCTGTATGTGCACATATCTAACATTTTTGGTAAAAATAACATGTTGTGTAATATTGTTAAAAAACATAGACAATAATTATAATTAAACTTCCAATTATCGCAAATAAATATACATATACTTACACACAGTTTATAAATATATCGTATAAAAAAACTGATGTCAGAATTGAATCATATAATAGGAAAAATATACAATCATCAATCATTAATTTTAATTCTAATTGTAATTATTGAAAGTCTTGAAATATAACATATTACATTAATTAAAATGTATCACATGTGAAATTTTATATTATTATATAAATATTATTCTTTATGTATTAAGTTTGAAAATAATGATAATGGTGAGCCTTAACATATGAATTCATCATTAAAAATTCATCATTAAAAGTAAGTTATATAAATGAATATAAAAAAAAATATATTCTTTCTCTTTTTAAATATTTACCTTGCCTTGCAGAGCTCACATTGCTGCGTAATATGTGCGTGCATTGTGTCGTACGCAGTACGAAGCTCGTCCAAGAGAATGCCACTTTGAAGATCGATGAGGTCCTTGATGGAATAATTACCCGAATTTTCGATCATATGTGTGCGCAATCCAATCTTCCACGGTAATCCCTGAGTGCAAGCTTCCACGCACAGAACTAAATACTTCTTCATCATCTGCATTTCCTCTCGCATTCGCTAAAATTTAATAGTAACACATCTCAGTATCTCAGTATCTATCTAGATATTGATCTAGATAATATTATCATTTAATTAAATGTACATATTAATTAAAATAGCTACATTTAATGAAGAAGAAACGATTTTTAATGAAGAAGAAACGAATTTTTTAATGTGATAATTGCACATAATGTGCAGTATAATAAAAAAATGTAATTCAAATCTATTTTAATTTCATTTTGATAAAAAAAAAGACATTTGATTTGCGATGCATAATTTATATCTAATAATTTTTAATTTAGTTACTCTAATATAATATTTTATAATTACTTTTATAATTATTATATATACACAGTGATATGTTTGAAACTTACCTTTACAAGTGATAAATCCGGAACTAAGGTAAAGAGTTTCGGGTTTAATTCTTCTAGCGGTAGTACGGAACGATCCTCCAAAAGCATCAAAAGTTGCACTGCGGCGCGAGATACTAAACGCGGCTCCATGTCCCAATTTCTGATTACTCTCGCGGGAATGACCATGGCTGTGTTCCAATGGCATCTTTGACAGTAATATAAACCGCTGTAGTCGCAAAGTCGAGGTTCTACCCACGCTGATTCTAGAAGTGTCACTATTTTGATTATCAGATTGTATATATTTATAAATATCGTGATTTAAGAAATGTGTATCTATAAAAAAATTCTACGTATCGTCAATCTAATGGGAAATTATAATTTCCATAAATATTTGGTAAAAGATACAAAAATGTATTTAAAATATCCCAAAATATCTTAATACAGTTACACATGACAAAATTGAAATAATAAATAAAGATATAAGATATTTATATCTTTATTGAAGTAATAACGTGTCTGCATAATATTTTATTTTAATGTATTAGTATGATACATTGCTACTAATATATTAGATACCTGCATTCTTAAAGGAATTGCCGAAGCAGGATAACGATAATCCTTTTGAGAAAGCTTGCAGGAGGACAGAATTCATTATCATTATTATAATCTTAATAGAAATATTTTAATAGTGTGTTATCGAAGGAATAGACTACTTAACAGATATTAAACAAATATGACAATCAAGCAAATAATCCATTTATGTACTTATTTATAATTACCAAGACACTTTTTAATCTAATCTATAAATACTTACTGAATGTTATTCGCACTTTACATTCCGCGCAACGGTAACCTTGCTTCGAGAGACCTTGCTCCGGACAGATATCCTTCGTGTGCGTGTATCCGCCAGCTTCACTGGCGACCACATGCACGCATACACGACACACATTGTTCAGACATTTCCAGTGACAACTGAATTTGCAATCTGAATAAATAAGACGTATTTGTAACAAAAATTCAATATTGTTTTGCATAAAATTCAGCAAAAATCAGTATTTTTCCAGAAAAAAAAATCGATAAAAATTAGTCTCTTTTATTAACAACGATAAAATAAGTAGAAAATCTTTACTCTTGAATAAATCGATATTCTTGAATAAACAGCTCAAATTTATATTAGTAAAAATTTTCAAATGTGTTACTCTATTATATTTTTCTTTCTGAAAAACTAATATAAAATTTTATAATATTTGTATATATCTTTGATTTTTGTTTTAAAAATATATAATAATGGTTCAATAATATAAATTAAAAATAAATGTTAAGAAAGGCTAATCAAATAATAACAAATGTGTAAATATAAGAAACAAATATAATTATCAAGATTTAACGCAAATAATAAATATTATTTACAGATTAAACACAATTTATTAGACTCCAACGAATAAAATTCAAACAGTCAAATTATAAACAAGGCAAAGAAGCTACGCTTGATATTTATGCTATACAATATCTCGCGCGCACGCGTGTGTGTGTACGCATGCGTGCGTGCGTGCGTGCGTGTGTGCGTGCGTGCGTGCGTGCGTGCGTGCGTGTGTGTGTGTGTGTGTGTGTGTGTGTGTGTGTGTGTGTGTGTGTGTATTACAACGCCTTACCACAATAAATAGCTAAACTTATAGGTATGGAAAAGTGATATTTTAACAATGAAATTTATGTTGCATGCCATTTTATTATTATTTGCTTAATTGAAAATATGACTTGTCTCGTACTTATTAAAGTTATAATTATCAATGAAAACTAAAGTTATCTTGGAATTTTATATGTAAAAGCGTATATTTTACTCGTTTCAACAGTTGTCAAACCGTATGTTTTTGCCCAAATATAGGTTCACTTTATATGCCTTTTACGACATTTATTGACTGTCAAGGGAGGAAAGAATAGTTTTCATCGATTTTTACAAGTGTTTTAAAGCTCGTCATTTTGTTTCATCCAAATCTTTACTTGCAAATAGCATGCAACATAAATTATATTTTTCGCTTCTGATGTCGCAATTTCAACATGGTCACCGCGACTAGTCAGGAACTTAAGAAAAATTTGAAATATAAAATTTTATGTTAAGTTTTATTACATTAAAAAGGACCTGATGTGAAAAGGTCTATTGTATGTATGTTTTTATAATTGTATTTTATTATAACAGATAACTATTGTATAGTACGAACATCAAGCTTCTTTGCCTTTCTATTTGATTGTTTGAATTATTTATAATTTACAGGTTTTTAAGATGTTTATTAGTATCATTATTAAAAAACTTATCAATCTAATTTGAATTATTAATATATCAACGTTAGTTTGTAACTGTGTTTCGAGTCCGATAAATCGAATCAATGTGCAATTTATAAAGTTGAGAAAATGTATTTGTAAAAATTATTGACTAATTAATTTTTTCTTTACATCCCCCCCCCCTACACCCTTCTCTCTCTCTCTCTCGGTATGATTCATACCAGATTCGGCAGACTGCACTAGTGTGCACTGAGTGAGAATTTTTTCTGTGTGCCACACATTCAAATTATATAGAGCATACTATTATCAACCAAACGAACTGATCGAGTCAAGAAATGTTGTTCTAACGTTTCTGGTAGTGCAGTTTATAATATCAAAGAGATTTTGCACTCGCATCATGTCAGGACAGCACTAGAACAGAGCCAATGCATGTGAGCCGAATTTGTTATTATTAATTGAAGCAAAAATAATTTTTTGCATAAAGTTATATAAAAAGTTATATAAATGTGTTACATATATTAGTCATTTTTATAGTTTTTGCTAATTTATTCCATTGAATAAAATCTGGAACATTAGATCTATTTGCATTGCCCGTACTTTTTGTATTTAGTATCTTCGCTTTCTTTTTCTTTAACGTCTGAACAAGTATATTTATCTTTATAAAAATTATGCAATTATGCACGCTGGTTTTCTCTGTCCAGATCCATTATTGGAACGCCATCGTTTCGTGACCTTGCAGGGTCCTTCATCAGGGCGAGGAGCAGCCTGATACTGAGCTGTTCCTCTGGGCCGTTCCCTTTATACTGCTTGTTGGAGTGATGGGAAGAAAAAGAAAATTGTGAATGGGAGGGGAGGGGAAGGGGTGAGAGGAAGAAATCGATCGGTCTTCAATAAGCGGGAGAATGATCTTCCATATTTTATTTATGTTGTTTATTATTGTAATTATTGTTTTTCTATTTAAATTGTTGGAGTATTTTTATGGCTTCTCTATATTTTCTTGGAAAGTATGATGTAATGTTGGCTATTATGATCGCTTTGTCAAAGAGTATTTGATGTCCTGTTGCGATATTGTGTTCTGATAATGCCGAGTACGTGGCGTGTTTTAGCCTGACATCACATTGAGGTTCTTTTATCCGTAGATTAATCATTCTCGCGGTTTCTTCGATATATACTTGCCTCCAGGAACAATTTTGTATACTCTTGCGAAGCTGTAAAGGTCTTTGATCTTTAAGATTTCTCTTAAAACTTCTCCTATCTTTTTGGATTTGGAGATAATTCGGATATTATGTTTATAATATCCTACCAATTTGATCTGTTGTTCCTTTAACATATAGGAAAATGGATAGAATTTTTTCGTCTGGTATGTTTTTGTCTTGTTTACATGTGTATTGATTATTTTTGGTTATGTTTTTTTGTCGTGTCCATTTTTTTGTAAGACTAATTTTAGGTAGTTGAATCTATAGATGTTCTTCGTCAGAGATGATAAAAACTCTATGTACAAGTGAATTGGTTACTAACTGTTTTTGTGCTGGGTGGTGGTGCGATTCGGCATGTAGATCCGGAGGAACAGTTCAGTATCAGACTACTCCTCGCCCTGATGAAGTGGATTGCAAGATTCACGAAACGTTGGAATTCCAAGAATGAATCTGGACACGGAGAAAACCCACGAAACGCATAATTTTTATATAGAAAGCGCCCGTAGAAACCTCAAGAATATTTATTTTATTTTAAAATAATAAAATTTGTTTAATTTAATTTTTTAAATGTAAAATTTTTGAGAGATTCCAAGCAACGTAAACAGACCTAATAAAAACTGGAATTTACTATGGTTTTTTTCTATCTATTAGACTTTTTCAACCAATTTGTAATAAAACAACAATCATCAAAGATATCATTTAAACTCATTGAAAATTATGCAATCATTACAATATATGTTGATCAGTTCAGAGAATAGTCTAGAGCTGAATTGTTTAACATTTACCGTTGCACATGTACCACGACTGCAGCATCGTCCAAATTGCGCCGCTGCAATGGTCGCAATAAACCGGACTAGACGTAGTAATATAGTACTTCTGCGGCACGAAGTGATGACCGAGAATTACGCGCGTCTCAAAGAGATTCTCATCTGAAGTCTCACGCAACTCTTGCACGCGCAAACGCAATTCAATCAGCCGTCGAACGAGCCATTTACGCTCATCCGAACATTCGGCACTCTCCAACACCATCAGTTTGCACTTGCGCACCATCTCTTGAAGATCTTCCTCAGAAGCATCCTGGATAAAACAACAATTTCCATTATTTTCTCTAATATTCATTTGTAACAAGATAATATTGTATAATAATACAGATTCGTATAAGATATTATCTTCGATGCTAAAACGATCTTGAAAAGAAATATTATTTTAAATTATACTTTGTATATACCTTGGATAATGACAGCATGGTCTCTACTGATTTCAAGCTGAATGGTATAGTACTCTTACTGTCAGAACTATCGTCTGCCTCCCCTGTCATGTAATCGGAAGAAGATGATGGTGTTGACGTTCCTGTGCCAGAACCTCGGCCAAAACTGTTCGCTCGTATCCTCGACTCGTAATGTGAATCGTTCTCTCCGATGGGAGGATTGCTCTTTATATCTACCATTTTCTGCACAAAATATTAAAAAGGATTAAAAAAGAAGTTTTTTTTTACAAAAGTAAAGCTCATTTCACAATATCACAATACTTATTTAGCAATCCCTGATGAGAATTTTAAATCATATAATTTCAGAATTTTTAAGTACAGTATTTTTCAGAATTTCTAAAATTTTATAATTAGACATCGGATTCTTATTCGGATTCTTATCAATTTGATACTTTTTTTTTAGAAAGTCGATTGGAAAGTAACATAAAAATTGAAATTTTTATCATTCTAAAAATGCGTATTTATTTGTGCATATTTACATATTTATGCAAATTTGAATATTTTATGCACGTCCACAAAAAATATCTGCATAAAATCCGATGTCTACTTATAACTTTTTAGAAAATTTCTTAGACTTTTTTTTACAAAAATTGAAACATTTTATATAAACCAATCAAGAACTTTTAAAAGGATTTTCAATAATAATATAACGATAAAAAAGGCAAACAAGAGTCAATTCTTTAAAATATAATGATAAAAAATATAAAAATTATTAATACATACATAATAGAACAGATATTACATGTTTCGGCTGTTAGATGGAGTCATCTTCAGATATTCTCCTCTTCACACTTAAAATTAGTTACTATCATCAGAGAAATAAAAAAAAAACCATAATATAATGTGTTTCAACTTATGTAGCGATCTTGATGAATGTTGTATGAAATAATCAATTACTCACAAACGATTTGCTGATCGATTGTTAAGAATTTTGTGAAGATCTGATAAAAAAACAGATTCTTTCACCAATGAGTAAATTAACTTGAATCAATAAAATTCTTTAAGGAAATTATCTTTACTTGATTAAAATTTTTTTAAAATAAATAGTAATATGAATAACTAAAATTTTTTAAAGAAATTATTTTTTAATTAAAATTCTATAAAAAATAAGTAACCGCATTATTTCGATAAAAGACCTGTAGATCGCAGTTATCGTTACATAAGAAGAATACATCGTCCAAAATATTGTTAAAAATATAGAATGTAATGAAAAATACGTCAATCAAATAGTGACGATAGATATACTTAATAATCAGTATAATAATCGAAAACTATGTGTGTCTGTCAAATCTTTCAGAGATATTATTTGAACATTGTTAACGGTAAAGCAGACTGTCACCATCTAAGAGACGATTAATAGATTGACAAAAAAACTCAATAAAAACAATGTCGAATTTTGTTTATAATCGGCATGTACACTTTATAAAGATAGTGTATGAAATTGAGATTGTTTTTCTGTTTTTTGATGTTTAACATCTCGGAAATTAAGCGTTTATTGTAACACGCTCTTCGTCTAATATCTGGATGTTATTCCAATCAAAATTATGTCATTTGCATCCTATGTTCGGTGATTACAGAACGGGTAGATGTATTCCAACGGATATGGTTGCGATGTTCTGCAATTCTAGTTTTAAGTTGTCTACCCGTTTGTCCGACATAAGATGCATCACAATCGTTGCACATGATCTTGTATACTACATTAGTCTTTGAAAGTTTGATTTAGATCTTTTGCACTTTAATAAACTTGCTTTAATAAATTTAGAACTGTAATATGAGATTTTGATATCCTCTTTACTAAATTTTTTAAATTTATTGGTATCGATGGAATAAACGTAAACACCATGATATTACAATCCTTGATTCTTCATTTTTATTTTTATTTTCACAATCGTGTATTACTGTTCCTCCACGCTGTATGTTTCTAATTCTGTCACTGATAGTATCAAAAATGAATTTCAGAGGATAATCATTCTCAATTAGTGTATTGATTATTATTAATTGATTATTAATGTCAGACTTTTTTTGGTAAAATTCTGATTCAGACAATAATAGAGCTCTGTCAATCAAATTAAATATTATCCTTTTTTTTGGGAGACTGGTGATTCGAAAATAATTTAAGAATCTTCCCGAAAAAAGATTTGACAGGCACACATAGTTTTTGCTTATTATACTGACTATTAAGTATATCTATTGTCACCATTTGACTGATGTATTTTTCATTACATTCTATACATTTTTAATAATGTTTTGGATGATGTATTCTTCTTATGAAACGTATAAACGTATATGAAACGTACTAACTACGATCTTACGGATAAGTGTTTTATCGAAATGCTGCAGTACTTACTTACTTTTTATAGAATTTTAATTAAAAAACGAAAATTTCTTTAAAAAATTTTGTTTGTTCAAGTTACTATTTATTTTTTTAAATTTTAATCAGGTAAAGATAATTTCCTTAAAAAATTTTATTTATTTAAGTTAATTATTTATTCATTGAAAGAATCTGTTTTTTTATCAGATCTTCACAAAATTCTTAATAATCGGTCAGCAAATCGTTTATGAGTAATTGATATCTTCCATACAACATTCATTAAGATCGCTCTATAAGTTGAAACATATTATATCATGGGTTTTTTTTTATTTCTCTGATGATGGTAACTAATGTTAAATGTGAAGAGGAGAATATCTAAAAATAGCTCAATCTAAGAGCCGAAACATATAATATCTCAATTTTCTATTATATATGTATTTTATAATTTATATTAATAATTTTTATACGTTTATATTTTGAAGAATCGATTCTTATTTGCTTTTTTTATCGTCACATTGTTATTGAAATTTTTATAAGTATCAAGAAAGCGGCCTGAAAGCTTACATATTTTTCTAGAATTTTTCTTCATATATATGAACTCTGAAATATTTTAAGTTTTTTTATTTTATGCCAGATGAAATCTTATGAAATCTGAAAAAGTTCAAAATATTTTTTCAGAAAATATTTTTTATTAAATAAGAAATCTTAGAGAATATTTCAGAATTTTCATACGACAAATTCTAATAAGAATAAGCTCAGAAGTGGGGCCTCATCAATTTCAATGAAACTTGGTAGGATTAGTATGTTCCTCAACTGCTTACACCTTACGTTTCTATGCTATGGACTTTATGCAGTAGTGGATTAAGGAATAGAAATCGACCAATCATAATTGAATATGAGAAAAATATCAACTATAATCGATTGATTTCTATGCTTACTCCGTAATCAATTGTTACTGCCCATTGTAGATCATGCATAAAGCCCATAGCACAGAAACGTAAGATGTAAGGAAATCGTAAAGCATCGTCTATAATGAGTGGTCACATTGATCGATTTGACGTTAATCGATCAATCATTTCTGGCTGGAAAATCAGCTTACTTCCGACGTGTCTACAATCTCTATTGCTACTGTTGTAGACAACGCTTTACAGTCTCTACCGTAATTAGCCAAGTCGCTTACTGTTTATGTTTTATTGCCTTACATTTTTTGTACCATAGGCTTAAGTATAATCCCCCTATTTTGTTTGTTTATTTGGGGGAAACCTAAATTGGGGGAAAACGATCACAATCGTTTTCGAGATATTTCAGTATTAATAGTATTAGTTCATTAAAAGGGAAGGTGATATTATGGCATCCCAGTTGCATCTTACATAATAACTTTGTTAATAATCAATATTTAAGTTTCAAATTTGACAGTTACATTCATTGTTGTTGAATTGATTCTGGAATTCAAAATTATGAAATATTTATTAGTTGTGATACTATTAATAAAAATATAGTAACATTGCATGACTCGAAGAAAAAAAATGGATATTTAATAAATTAATGGCTTTCCATAAAAATAACCTTAAAATAATAGTTTGTTTAGAAAATAGTATTTAATTACAAAATTAACAAAAAAGTAAAACATTTTAAAATATATGCAAATGTATATACACATAACTTTTGCTAGCTATAATAAGCTGCTCAGTATTAAAAATCTCAAATAGTACAAAATGTTATATCTCGATATAAAATATTAAATAGCAAAATAACACATTCAAAAATACAAATATTCAAATGATAATATGCTCAAGTTTAAGAAAAATGAGGAAGTAGGTGTAATTAAATGCTAAAATGTATCTCAGAAACATTTCGAAATACTTTAAAGTAAAAATGCATTATAATAAGCTGCTGGCTATTGAGTATTAATATTATGATATATCAGCATGATATAAAGGTAAGTTACTGAATAAATAATTCCTTAATATAAGTTTTATTATAATAATTATTATTCGCTTTATAATAGCAGAGATATTAAGGGAGACCACAATATATACACTGGCCATAATACCATCTTTTCCTCTAGTTTATACTCGAATATCTGTAGCCTAGTGAAAGAAACTTTTTAAAGTTTCGTTGACAATCTGCTCTATTTTATATTTCTATACACCCTCGAAATTATTCTAATACTTTTATCAAGCAGATAGTTATAATACTTAATTTGTATCAAGGTTTAAATTTGAATCCACAAGAGGCTGTTATCATTGTCCCCTTCACTAAAGATACTTGAATATAAATGTGGCGACATTGCATAACTTGAAGAAAAACCTTTTTGTTGTCTGTTTCCGCTTTCTATTATTTTTTACATCTTTTTGCTTCTTATCCGATCTTTTGTTTTATGTCACCCAAGATAAAAGTTAATGAACTTCGGAAGAAACAAGAAACCGTAGCAAGAAAATGCAATTGTCGATAAAACGATTGCAAAGAGGGAAAAAGCAAGAAACAAGAAATGAAGAGCACATTATAGAAGAAGCTTAAGTGTTCTAACTAATTTTAACCAATGAAGATCAGTGAAGATCCAGGAGCACAGTATTGCATCACAGTTGTAGACTACAGAGTAACACTCAGATAAATTAAATTTGAGATCTTGCATATCATAAAAAATACATATGTATAGAATTCAAAACATTGTTTGAAATAGCTAAATAAACGCTTCGAGTATACAGTAAGATAAAAATTGAAAAATTACACAAAAATTAAACGTTATATTCTCCTCCTTCGGCAATATTTTCCACCAAATTTCTTCCGTAAAAAACATCACTAGCCTCGTAACGGCGCGAACAAAAAAATGGAATTGAAGGAAGAATACGTACCGCTTTTATTGTTACTTGGCACTCTTTGAGCAAAACTACATAAGTACGTAATACTTTTAATTATCACTGTTCATTGCGTGAAATTCAACAATAAATTGAGTTAATGATAGATAAAAGCGGATAAAAACTTTGTTTCATTTCGATAGATGATTTTTCAGGTTATACGCGTCATGGAATAGATAAAGCTCATGGTACATACAAAAAAACGTAAAGGTGCATTCATATGCAAGCAGAGTTAAGCAGAGGAAGCAGCAACCAATCAGCTGGGCGATACGGGCAGTGATAAAAAATATTAATAATAAATTATGTAGAAAAGGACTACGAGCCATAAGACTAAACAATGTAATGTAAATAATAAAATATAATTGAAACAAAAATATAACTGTAAATGGCGTTTTGACCCTACTTGGGTCATTCTCAATGTTATAATAGATAAAACGAAACATAAAATAAATTTGGTAATTATTTAGAATATTCTATCCCACTTAAAATCTTAATAAAAATATACTCATTCACTCAAAACGAAAAAATCTGGCAAAAAATGCAACGATCGGCCTCGTGAATAGAGTTATTAAGCATTAAAATTGGAGATTAATTATTCCGACTCAATACCTAGCAAACGAGAATAGATTAAATTGAATTAAAATGGATTCAAATTTTCAGAAATATTGATTCACAAATGTTAAAATGAATGCTTTTCGATTATAAATGCATTTTTATTCATATATAGGAATTGCATGGAGCATATCTCTATGCTTTTCAATCTAAAAATAATATTAGCTTTTTCTGCAAATATATTATGAATATTTAAAATTTTGAATAGGAAATGTAGGACCTCGATTACATTTCAGTTTCACGTTCGTCTAAGAACTCGACGATGCTCCGTTTACATTCTCTAAACTGCCTAATCACGCTTCGTCTATATTCAACGAGCAGAACGTGAATGAAATGTAATCGAGATCCTTCGTAAGCAAATGATATTTTAAAATATATTTCATTTATTCGGTAAATATCTAAAAAAAAGTGCTGTTTTCTTCTTGGAGATCTAGGGGCTCACTTCAAAAAATTATTTCATTAGAACACAACAGAAAAAATTTTCAATGCTACGTCTTTTATCCTAGCTATGTGGTTTTTTTAAATTCGTGAAGTTAGTTCTCGCTATGTCTCTCTGGTAACGATACCGCGTACTACTTAACGACGCTTCGTTTATGTTCATTGTACAGCTCAATAATGTTCTGTTTTAAAATAAATTTTTTTATCTTTATATCCTGGAAGCGTACACAAAGTAAATTTGAATGCTTCGTGTACTTTTTACCAAACGTTTAGGAACGTAGATGAAGTATTAATAAATGAAGTGTTTAGGAAGTGTATCAGTACGCTCCATTCTTTGCGTAGGAGTTGTTGGAGGAGCGTATAAGAAACGTTAATGAAAAAAAAAAACATGTGGGAAATGTGAAAGATGTGTTTTAGACACACTTTACGAAGCGTTTGGGGAGAGTTCGTGAAGAATATTCAAAACCACTAAGAGTCAATGGAAAGTCAATGAAGTGTTTAAAAAGCGTTAAAATTCTTTGTACATACTTCTTCGACAAACTTTACATTTTCATTAGGGTAGGAGCTCTTAGAGGATTTTCAGGTAAATTACTAGTAATGATTTTGTGTAGAAAAACGAATAAAGGATACAAGGCTGTGTTAACAAACGAAACAATGATTCTTTCTTGGACAATTAATCTTGTAGATCTTCGTAAGACCAATGAAAGATACAAGTCAGATGATGAAGGGCTAACTTTGTTTTATTGGAAATCATTGGAAATCTAACCATTTCTTTAACATTAAATTTAGATTCCTTTCGATTTTAATTGGATCCTTCTCCACTATATTATACATAGGTGTCCATTATTCAACAATTCCTCCATTTTTTTAATATACTTTATCTAACGCCACGGTGACATTCCCCTTATCCGCTCGAATGAAAATTATGTTGGGATTCTTTTTACACAACGTAGTTATAATATAAATTTAATATATATAAATTTAAAAGTTCTAATTCATTGTTATCATTAAAATGATTGTTCACCAAAAAATTCTCTAGATATTCTCTAGAATGACAGAGACCCGAATCTTACTTTTATACGCATTTATTGAAACCATGGTTATTATTTTCTAAATCCTTAATGAATTCATGAACTGCGAATTTTTTATCTATCGATGGAGACAAACCGAAATTATTACTTAATTGTAATAAGTTAAAGATTAAAGGAGGAATGTTGGACATATTAACAAACCACTTGTTATTCATGGTTTCCAACAGATTGTTTTTTATACCTATGAATTTTACCGGACCAATGAAAATATTTATTAAGTCTATCCTCGATTCTTTAGAGGATTTTTCATTAATAATTAATTCACCGTTGTAACCATTTTGAGGAATGGAAGGAAGACATGGATATTATAATCAAATTATAATAAAAAACTCATTTTGGAAACACTACATATAAAAGAACAGTAAGATGATATAAATTTAAAAAAAGACACCGAATCTCTAGATGACATATATGTTTTCTATTAAATTTAATTGCTAATAATAACAAAAACGACAGTACATAGTTCTTTTGTCATTCGACTTTTTGACATATATCATTTGCGTTTATACTCTCTCAGTTAAGATCTTGCATCAGTGAATATAACCGATTATAAATTCTATATTACAATTTTAATAGACTGTTGCTAACTTGCCATTATATATAATTTGTATTTACCTTCATATTAATGTAAGTGTTGTATAATTTTTATTCTTTATTCCTTGATAATTATTTAATTTTGTTAATTGATATTATAAATTTAAAGCGTTTGTTATTTATGTTTTGCGGTTTTGTTCTAATAAAATTTTTATATGTACACGTACATAAAGTTATAATTTATTATTGTTTTACCATATATTTTTAAAGGTTAAAATCTATCTTTAACATTTTTAAGTTACAAACTGTTTAATGCTTTATAATTTCAATTTTGACGACAATTTATTTTATAAAATTTATCTACCAATATTATTAAAGACATACACAAAGACAACCTTTTATATGATTTGACATCAAGCTACATCATTAATATGACTAGAATTTATTCATTTATTCATATTGACTGCCCTTTCTCGCTATTAATCGATGAATTGGTTCGGAATCATGACTCTTCATCTTCTACATCATTTATTTTTATTAAGTGACGACATATGATATGATTGCGATATACTGTCCTTTGTAACACGAAGGTGAGATGATTCTTAGGAACCTGTTATATTATTTATTGTAACTTGAATGTGAGAGGATCCTCATAATACGTTAATATAATTAGATATTTGGGTATTTATATATTTCTGCGGCTGATGAGGACTAAGTATAGTCGAAACCGTTGAACTTATCGTTGGAAAATTATAATTTGTGATTAATAAATATTATTTATTACACCTAATTGTAGCTCGTTTAATGTATTGACCTGGGTTTTACTATTTATTAATTTATTATAAGTTATACGAGCGAAAAAAATTGATATTGTTTATATTGTAATATTGTAATTTTTATACTTTTAAGGAGATTCTGAAATGCTGTATGACCTATAAAGATTATACGTTTCGCGGGTTTCCTCTGTGTCCAGATCCATTCTTGAAATGCTAACGTTTTGTGAGTCTTGTGAGTCTACAGACCACTTCATCAGGGCAAGAAACAGTCTGAGCTGTTCTTCCAAGCCATTCTTCCTTTTATGTTACGTTACTTGTTGGAGTGGTGGGGGAAAGAAGAGAATTGTGGGTGGGAAGGGGGGGAGGAGGTGGGGGAAATTGATCAATCTTCAATAACCGGAAGAAAGATTTTCCATATTTTATTTATGTTATAGTCATTATGTTATATTCATTCTATTTAGATTATTAGGGTTTTTGTATCTCTATGACTTCTTTATACTTTCTTGGAAATGTGATATGATGTAATATTGGCTATTGTGGTCGTTTTGTCAGTATTTGATATTCTGTTTCGATGTTGTGTCCTGATAATGCTGATTACGTGACATGTTTTAGCTGACATCATGTTGGTGTTCTTTTATCCGTTGATCATTCTCCCAGTTCCAATGTATTGGATTGTCCGGAAAGTTCGTGCCGACTAAAATTTAAATTTTAGTATACATTTATTAAATTAAAATTTTCTGCGTTTCAATTTTCCTTCAACATCGACACGAACTTTCCGAACAACCCAATATTTCAATGTAATTTCTCCAATATATTCTTGCCCGCAGGAACAAGGTATTTTGTATACTCGTACTCCTGCGGAGCTGAGGTCTTTGATCTTTAGGATTTCTTAAGATTTGTTTTATCTTTTTGGATGGTTTAAAGATAGTTCAGATATTGTGTTTGTTTAATATCCTGCCAATCCGATTGTTGTTCCTTCGATAGATGGGAGAATTCTTTCTGGTTGTGTGTTAGAGACCGTTGTCTTGTTTGCATGTTTATTGATTGTTTTGATTATGTCTTTTTTGTTGTGTCCATTTTTCTGTGAGACTAGTTTTAAGTAGTTGAGTTCTATCTGTAGATGTTCTTTGTCAGAGATGGAAAGCTCTATGTACAAGTAAGTTGATTGCAGACTGTTTTTGTGCTGAGTGTTGGTGCGACTCGGCATGTAGGTATCTGTTGATTTTCTATACACTTGATGGCCTAAGATACCGTCAACTTTTTTAAAAACAAGAAAAACATCTAGGAAGGAGAATTTTCTTCTATATCTATAGTGAAGTAGATATTTGGATGTTGATTATTGAGGAAAATAAGGAATTTATGGAGTTCTGCTATATCACGAATGTGTCGTCTACATAACGGAACCAACTTCTGGTTTTTTGAGTATTTTTCTGAGAGTCTCTTTCTCAAAATGCTCCATAAAGATGTTGGCAATTACAGGAGAAATAGGAGAGCCCATTGCCGCTCCTGAAGTTTGTTCATAAAATTGATTATTATAGACGAAGTGATTGTTAAGCAGTGCTCTATTAGCGGGATGAGATCGAAGGGGACTTCATGTGAAGTCTTTATTATGTTTAATGTTTTTTATTTTCCTAGCACAAATACTACAACCCTTCACTGGAAAATCTGAATCACGTGACTAACTCAACGGACTTCATACAAAAAATCCAAAAAATCCGACTACGTCCCACAGATCTGCTTGTAAGTTTCGATGTAAAATCCCTTTTTACACAAGTCCCAATAAAAATATTCCATGAAGATGTTGGCATTCCAAGAATAGATCTGGACACGAAGGAAATCCGCAAAACGCCTTTATATAGAAAGCACCTGTGCGGCTTCCCGTGGAAGCCTCCAAGAATATAGTATAACAATATAATATTAATAATATTAATAAAATAAAATAAAAAAAAATTTTTAAATATAAAAAATAAATAAAATAAAATAAATAAAATAAAAAGAATAAATAAATAAAATAAATAAATAAAATTAGAAAAATTTTTTAAATTAAATAAAATAATATTATTACAATAAAAAATAAAATATAATTAATATAAAAATATAATATAATTTTTATACTTTATTAAAAACGCATTTATTTTGTATAAAAACGTTTTTCAAATAATCGAGGTGACACAAAATATCCGAAACGAGACAATGTCCGATCCGTTCGAGTGGTCTCATGGATTAGGTTAGGTGGTATGTTCACTTACCTAAATCCGTTCGTGTTACTGAACATTGGAGCACATGAATGTGACTGCTCTAACTGCCATCTTACCTGTGATCCAAGTACTCTCTGGATTAACTTGGAGCATGCGACGCGAACAAACCTCGAGCCGCTACTCATGAAGAGGTCCGTTCTATAAATTTATGTCATATGACTAGCAGATGAGAAAACAGTGGATGCGTTAGCCACTGCTTAAACGAATGCACCCTATTAGTGCGGTCACTTATAAGATAGACGGAACATTCATAGAGAAGCTGAAAACAACATTGAAGAACATCTCTACTCCAGACATAGTTATGTCTTTCTTTTATAGTGGGAGACCAGCTTGGTCACAACTCTAAAGTCACAACTCTCGAATGTCTATCTTCATTGCTTTCGGCCATTTCCCAGCTTGCCGCGGCGACCAATCAATTCACCACTAGAAAAGAAAAGAACTACTCTGCGATTATTTCTTTCTCTTTCTATCAAGTCTTCAGCTTCTTATCTATCTTATAAATCTGGAGGTTATAACTCATAAGGTTTGTTCGCATGCTCCAACATATACTTCTACTATAGCTTACTTATTCATTCCTATTTATTCATTCATTGTGGTAGGAGCATGTTGAAGAATGTTGGAGCTTGCGACGCGGACAAACCTTATGAGTGCGGTACAATACTAGTGTGCTGCCTAGTGTCACTAGTGCATCTAGTGCAGCATCATATGTTCTATCACAGTCGTACTCACTTCAACGGTGCATTAACATGGCAGTTTCCGGGTGAGTCTGCTCCACTCTCCCTTGATCCTTTCTGGCGAGCAAAGACTGCGTTTAGATTCCCTACCCGGTACACCCAGCACCCACAAAGCGTTCAGATTCCTTTAGAGTTCCTTTAGTGGGCGCTTAGGTGGAACGTTCAAATTCTTACTCTATCTACCCGGGAGGATGGAAATCACCCGATTCCTTGAGTCGGGTGGAATGGATGGTAGTGGAACATTGAAGACTTCCTGTGCTATCCCAGCATGTTTGATGTGCATTTATACGAAAATTTAATTCACCCGGAAGCCGCTATTTATATAGTGCACCGTTAAAGTGAGTAGGAGACATGGTAAGAGCGTGATGGAACATACGGTGCTGCACACTAATATTGTACCACACTAGTATTGTGTATGACTACACACACACACACACACACACACACACACACACACACACACACACACACACACACACATACACACACACACATACACGTGTACATTTACAGAAGTTGCATTACAAATGGCGGAATCAATCAGAAAAGAGAATCACTATCCGCTCCATCATTATCTCCATCACTATTCTCTCTGGATTGTGTCTCCTAAAAAGAAAAGCAGCCACCGAATCTAGATATGTATTTTGTATTCAGATAATGATGTCACTATTTGCTTACTTTGATGACAAATAAATACGAGTTAATAAGACAAAGCACATGACTTCGAGCTTATGCAAATTATAGATAACAATTTAGTTAACTCTCATTTATCAGAATAAAAAGATATGTATGTGCCGTATTCAACTGAGTTATAACATTATAAATGAAAATTATATGAGTTGATATAAATGGAAAACAACTAAATAAAGAACTGCATTCAGCAGAGAAAGCAGCTTTGCTTTAAAATTGCTAATTATAAAATTCTTATATCATTGAATTTATACATTTAGAATTAATATCATTGATTTATACATTTAGATTAAGTGAGAAATTGAAGGCAAGACTAATCATATTAAAATATTTTACAACAATATTGCTTTCTCTACTGAACGCGTAATCAATTAATCCGGTTGGAACAGAACTAAAACTTTACCGTATAATTCCGGCGAATCGAATTTTATTTGAAACAAATTGGTTTTTTTACAAAAACATTTTTTTTGAAAAAAATGGAAATTTTTTTACATAAAAATTTTAAAATTTACAACGCGTTCATAATTGATGAAAATATCAATGATTTTCATCCGCGCATAAATGGTATAAACAATTTTTTAATTATACTGATTTCCGTGCCGAAATAAATAAAAGTCGTAGATATAAGTATACGAACGTAGTATTTCTCTTTGTTTCGTAATTGCGTGGGTACGCTTTATCATGAATTCAAAGTAGAAAAAGAAAAAGAAGCAATTTCGTTTCTAATACACGCCTAGCGCGATATCAGTTTCAGTCTTAGATATAGGAAGCATATGCGCATTCGGAAAGATTCCTTTCTTATCAGAGATCTGCTACTACATTCGATTACGCTAAAATCTATGGAAAAAAATCGGCACGTTATATACAAGAAACAGACAAGAAACATTCATATTTTATGTCGCACGCATGCAATCGTCGATTTCCTATTAAAAATACGCAGTCTATGTAATGATTTAGTTACCGCGGCGGTATTCGCGCCTTATATGGGGCATCGTGATGAAAGACACTTAGTTTTTTGTAAACGTTTTTTCACATTAAATGAAATCCTCTCTTGAAAAAATCTTTTTGCCCGGTTGAATATCTTCAGAAATAAGATATAAAAAAATAAAAAATTTTTAAGTAAATTTAAAGTTTCAATAGTACTTTATAACTTTTAAATAAGTTTTTATTAAAAAATTGTAATTCATAAGAAAATTAACATTTTTTAAATAAAAGTCAAAACTACTTTTTATTATTATTATATACTAAATTTTTATATACTAAGTTTTTTAAGAGACTGCAAAATCTCTCTATCTGGAAAAATAAGCACGAAAAAATGTCCAAATAAACTCTCAATATTTTTGAGGGAGCAATTCTATCCCGCAAAAGTTAGCCGCCTCCCGCTCCCTCCTGAGAGTGGGAGTAACTTTGAAATCTTAAATGGGAACCCTTACTTTTTATTGCAGATTCTACATCTAAAACCCCGTCAATTTTATCTAAATCTTTTTTTTAAGAATAAAAAATTATCGTAGACATCTACGATAATTTGAAAAACATGTTTCAAACAAAAGTTTCTTTCTTCAACGTAGCATTGTGCAATAAAACATGGGAATTTCCCTTGAAGAAGACGAAGGTTAATCAATTTTCGCCGAATGCAGCGCCATCTATTAGGAATAGAAAAAAAAAGTTTAGACAAAATTGACGTATTTTTGAACATAGAATCCGAATCTGCAATAAAAAGTAGGGATTCCCATTTAAGAGTTCAAAGTTACCCCCAGTCCCATCTCCAGGAGGGAGCGGGAGGCGGCTAACTTTTGTGGGATAGAATTACTCTCTCAAAAATATTGAGGGTTTATTTGGAATATTTTTTCGTACAATGCTTGTTTTTTCAGATATTTTGCAGTCTTTGATTAAAAAATTCACCCAATATAAAACACTTTTCAAAATCATTCAACTAATTAAAACTTTTTTTATGTCTGATTAATCGACATTCAGAAAAAACCAACTTTCTTCAAATAAAAGTTTTATATCTTTAATGTGCGAAAAAACATTTATAAAAAACTACATGTCTCTTATTTTTTTCTATATTTTAACATCTATATCTTTTTCTATATCTTAAGTTTATTAAAATCGAAAGAAAATATTTTGTTGTGTTCCCTCGTAAGCTTTTTGAAAATCAATTGGAACAATTTATTATATGTTTCGGTGATTTTTATTAATGTCCATATGCGGATATTGATAAAAATCTTTAACATTTAATGTTATTGACATCCTCGCATGTGAACATAAAAATTTTTTACACGTCGCATAAAATGAAATATGACATAATCTATCATCAGTTTATTAACAGATGAGCGGAAATTCGAAAAATACATGCTAAAATGCATACAAGATCTAAACTCAATTCTTTCTGCGCATATTACATATAATAATATTTTCTGGCACAGTCACAGATTTTCATAGCATCGTCAATCGAGCTAAACACTCTTTCTCTTCTGAAACCTGATACTTTCATACAGATGTAAGTAAATATGATGTCTTCTATTTATATATATTTATATAAAATACATACTCGAAAAGTAACGCTCGATCGAGATTGCATGGAATTTTCTCGGAATGCTCCATTTAGAATCCGACCGAAACCACTTTTTTATTTCGAGCCGAAACCGAAAACGAATTTTTATTAAATTTCGGTTTTTATTAAATTTCAACCGAAACCAAAATCGAAATTAGATAAATCTTACAAACACTACAGTTTTGGAGTCATTGGAAAATGTTAAAATATGTGAAATTTATATATTTTTGAAAAATAAGATTTTATTAATATCTTATTCCTTAAATGATAAGGAATTTTCTATAAATTAGAAGGAATTTCAGGCACTAGCGACTTGGCGAATAAAAAAAGGAAAAAGGATAAAGAAGGAAAAGAGCACTGACGAAGTTTGCAGCAATCGGCACCGATCAATCGATGATAACGTATAGTTTCTCGAATGCTCGCCGTTGCAGTTTCGGTTACTTACCGAAATTTTCTCTTAATTTCGGCCGAAATCGAAATCAAAACTTTGATTTTTTACTGAAATTAACCGAAATTTCGGTTTTGGTGAAAAAATCATTTCGAACCGAAAATTCGGCTCTATTTATTCCAGAAATCATTATATGTTTCACAACATTATATGTGTAATTATTAGAGATGTGTTTCTTCAGAAACATAAGAACGAGTCTGATCGACACAAGCTGACGAAAATAAAAGGAGAAGGAAAGGAGTATTAAAGTATGAGCTTGAAAACTTAATATTTATGCTTTGGTTTAAGTAAAAGGAAGATCTTGCGGAGTCTACATGACGTCATTATTCGTAAACAAAGCGTCAGAGAGAAAACAGAGCCATTTGTACGATATTGTTCGGAGAAATCTAGAACAAACGCGTCTATATATTATTATTATCATCATCATTATTATTACTATTACTATTATTATTATTATTATTATTATTATTATTATTATTATTATTATTATTAATGCATAGGACAAGAGGGAGCGGCGCACTTGCAATTCAATTGCACACATCACTCACATCGGCCTGTTCCTAGTAATTTTTCATTGCTTCATCAATGAGATTATATTATTTTAAATTAGCCAATTAGTGATGTGGGCAATTGATATACATCCAGGACAAGATCATTATCTCATGAACTACAGCAGCGCTTTTATGTAAATGATATATATTATTAATGTTCGACATACGCTGGTACTAGAGTTTCACCTGGCCATGAATTTTGACAGATAATTGGAAGCTAGGAAAACCAGACAATATTTGTGGATTTTTCCTCTCAAAGTAGATTACAGATATCTTTGATTTTTGCATGTGAGGATATGCAACATATTCTCACTGTTCCCCTAAAAACGATTCAAAAGAAAATATATTCAAATGTCCTGCTGTGATTTTATAATAAATTTTGGATATAAAATATAGATAGATAAAAATAAGAGAGACATATTTATAAGTGCTTAATTGCACATTAAAGGTATCTTAAAATCATTTGTTTTAAATCGATTTTCAAATAAATATTTTTTTCCTTTTCCATAAAAAAAAAAATATAAACGATAAGTAATCTAAACAGGTCAATTTTATGCCAAAAACGAAAAAAAGTTTGAAATTTTATTATTGGTTCCTGGCGTCAACTCGTAAATATAAGTATTTGCAAGTTTTATACTTTATATACATAAAACAATCTTGATTTCGACTAAGGATTACATGAACAAATAATATTAAGTTCTTAGAATTAGTTCTTGGATACCTAACAGAAAAGATTAGAATTTAAAGTTAGAAAATTTGTATATACATATATATATATATATATATGTGCGTGCGATATTGATGTAATTAGTAATATAGCAATGTGTCAATGCTCGTATATAAATCGTATGTGCGTAAGTTTTACTGACAAAACAGACAATTTTAAGATCCTCTTAAAGGAATGAAATCATCTCTTTTGAAAAAAGGTCGATGTTTCTTTTTTCTGAATGAATATTGTCTAAAGAATATCATATATAAAACAAAATGTTTTTATACAAAAGTTGAAAAAAAAAGTTTTAGAAGTGTTTTATACGAAAACTTTAAAAATGTTTTTTAATTTTATATGAAAATTTATTTATATAAACATTTTTATTATTATCAACATATTTTATTCAAAATCTTTATTTATTTATTGAATATTTATATATATTTTATTGAAAATTATTGTTTAAAAATTATTTATAATTATTATAAATAATTTAATTAAAACATTTTTATATCTTTTATGGTTTAGATATTCATTCAAAAAGAAGAAAATTGATTTTTCAAAAAGGAGAGTTTCATTTCCTTAACATGCGATTGAGCAAATTATAAAAAATATACGTCTCTTTTATCTATATTTTAACATATTCAAAACTTATTACAATCGAAGCGAGACATTTGCTTGAGTTTCTTTGTCAGACATATTTTAAAAATTCGAAATATTGGGGTATTCTTACACCTCTTCTCGGATATATTATCTTTATATTATGCAATTATCACTTTGAACATTTTTTTAAGGGAAAACTTCAGGATTTTCTATTAGCACTTACGCTGACTACTAAAGAATACGAGCCTGGAGATTTTAACTGCGTCAACATAAACTTCTCGTTAAGATGGAAACTAAAGTCCTAAAAATCGGCAGAAATAATATAATAATAAAAAAAATGATTAAAGACAACGGGATTGAACCATCTGTATAATATTACGAAATCAACACGATTAAACACGATTAAATGTGATTAAACGCAATCTTGATCATCTATATAACAAATAGTTCTTTAGGAATTCATTGGATAGAGAAAATTATCCAATGCCCAAAATAAACTTATCAAATATTAAAAATAGATAACAAGAGCTAAGAATCATTGAATAGAATGGATAGTACACGATTAGCGAAGAAAAAGGCTTATCTTGCATACATTAATCGATACATACAGAATCATTGTGTAGCTAATTAATCAAAGATAAAAAGAGGAAATAAATCATTCCAGTCATAGATATGGAACGATACGGAGGCATGTAAAGCGTTTTTTCACCGATATGTGTGGCTAGCATTTAATTAAAGGGAAAGAACACTATTGGCGCTACGCTTACTCGTATATCGAAAAAGTATTAGAGATGCACATTTAGAAGTGCTTCTCTTCTAAACTTATGTCGTACTTGCACTAAAGTTCCAAAAAGTTCATGTCGCACTACTGTTCTTTGTCTACGAACGATAAGACTAACAACAAGAATATGCTCGCGATTTTTGGATTCGTGATACAAATACTTTCTCCTTTACATCGATATGCCGAGAAGAATTAATATGACACGTCGAATCTCCAAGCTCTCGCGTGTCCCACAATCTCTCTTGTTCATCTGTGATTATCCTGACTGATCTGATCGGCACGTATTTGATCCATTAATTTGCTTTGATTGCTCACATCTGATAAAGACTCGCTATCGCTATTCGGATTTACACGAACTGGTGATGGACTATCCACCGGCCGGAAAGAGAAACTAGGTGAATCCGCGCTCGATAACGATTCGGGTGTGCCCACGGAACTGATAGTTCCAGGAAGTGGGCTGGACAGAGCATCCAATCTGCGAAGATATTATTGAATTAAACTATATTATAGAGATACACACATATTAAATTTATTTTTTATTCCTGCAGTGAAATAAATACATGTTTGTTTCACTTTTACTTAACGCACTGTGCATACCAGTTTCAAAGAATGCAGGAATAAAAAACAAATCTATGATTGTTTCTTTTATACTTTTAAAAGAATTATTACTTTGATAATTTTATCATATTTAAGTATAATATATATTTAAGTATAATATATAGAGAATTATTGTAAAAATATACGCAACCTGGATGCAACTGATGTTAATAAACCAGAAGTGCGTTTTACAGGTGGTTGTAAATTGTGATCCATTCCAGTCTCGTCTAATTCGAATTTTCTTTTGACTGGCCCTAAACAGCTCGGCCTTATCGCGATAGGACTCAAACTGCGCCTGAATATTTCATGAAATATTAGCAGAAAATAATAAACAATGAAAAAAATAATATAAACTGCATTAATCACTTTTTTTTTTAAATATGACCATACATAAATTTTATGCAACAACTTCAGACGAGATAAATTTATGTTCTGAACAAGCTTTACCTCGTAGCAAATGCCTTTCTAGTAGGACTAGGAGACAAATTATTCTTCCAGATATGAATTCCAGGAGAGTAACACTGTCTTTGATTAAATCCAGATCTTGTAGGGGAAGGTGAAGAACACAGCGGTGAACCGGTGATAGACAGATTTAAACTTAGAGGATCCAATGGCCTCTTCGGTCGTTCTATTTTGTTAAGCTGCGTGGGAGACTCTGAATCTTTGAATGATAATCCTTCCGCCTCCAAAGTGAGATCCTCCCATGATTGCGATATCTGCATGGCACTATGAATTTCCTTCTCGTGTGCTGCCTCCCGGCCAGCGACATCCACGCATTCTTCCTGTCTTAATTGACTCACGCGTGGTGTCAATCTAGGAACATTACCAGGGCTCTAAAAGTAAAAAAAAGTAAATCAAATTAAACAAATGAAAAATGAGCCAACACTGGTTGTTTTTGTATAATAATTTAATAAATTATATTTAAATAACGAATTTACAAGACTTTCGACTCCTAATTTGAATCCTCTTCGGTACAAAAATATAATAAACATTACAAAATTAGAGGATAAGATGCTTTTTCACTGACAGATATTGTAAAGCTATTGTTCACATATAAAAAGTCAAATGTATAATATTTTTAATATTTGATAGTATATGTAAGCGATAAATGTTGAATATTAAGCTAAAATATTAGAAATAAATTATTGCAGTTAAAATATAAGATAAACTTCGACTTAATAAAATAATAGCAAGACATTAATAAAGTAATAGCAAGACAATAATGCACACAATTAAATTAAGATATATATACTGTATGATATACTGTAAGCTTATGAAAGATTTTCAGACAATTGATTATGTTTATACATATATACGGGATAATAGATGAAATATAAAAACAATCAAAAATTTGTGTAAATAAATCGTCCACAACGGATTCAACAAGTCTGCGTGATTTTACAAATTTAAACCTCTCTTTTGTCTTTGAATAAAAATCATTTCTGAAATCAATCTTTTATTAAGAGATTTTTCTTTATCCAAAATTTGCTGGATCTTTGTATTATGACTTATTTACAAATCATTCTCAATTGTTTCTATATTTTATCTATAATCATGTATACAGGGTATTCGGAAAATTACCCGCAATACTTCGGGAAGTGATTCGGGATCTAAAAAGAAGAAAAAAAACTATATAAATATAGATCTGGAAATAGTTTCCGAGATATAATCACTTTTATGTTTAAAAAATTGTAATTTATTTTTCATAAACACAATCATAATTTATTACAGTGTTTTAACATAAATAACTACATTTCGGACTATTTTGACGTTAGCCAGGATGCATCATGCGAAGGTATAGTCCGCTTGGCATACCTTTAGTGAAGTAAAAAAAATTTTTAAATAAAAAAAATAAAAAAGAAGATCAAACGGACTATGCCTCCACGGTGCATCCTGGATAACGCTAAAATAGTCTGAAATGTAGTTATTTATGTTAAAACTATAAAATAAATTATGATTGTGATTATGAAAAATAAATTACAATTTTTTTAACATAAAAGTGTTTATAACTTAGAAATGACTTATTTCCGGATCTATGTTTATATAGCTTTTTTTCCTTCTTTTTGGATCTCAAATTACTTTCTGAAGTATTGCAGGCGATTTTCCAGACACCCTGTATATAAACGTAGTCAGTGTCTGACCATCTCTCACAAGCTTACAGTATGTCATAGCACATATCTTGATTTAATTATGCGCATTATTATTTTGTCAGTAATACGTTTTGCTTTATTAATATGTAAGTCAAGATTTAAACTTATATTTTGATTACAATAATTTAATGTTTCTAATATTTTAGTTCATTATTCGATCGCTTAAGTATTCTGCCAAATATTAAAGACGTTGACATTTAATGACTTTTGATATATGAATAATAAATAGCTTAACAATGCCTATCAGAGAAAAAGCCTTATATTCTAATGTTTATTATATTTCTGTAATGAAGAGGATCCAAATTAGGGATCAAAATGTCTTGTAACTTTTCATTATTTAAATATAATTTATTATATAAGAATAATCAGTGTCGGCTCACTGGCCGACATTAGCTTTTCATTTGTTTAATTTGATTTATTTCATTGAAGCTTTTGTATCTTATATAGTTTTTAATAAAAAAAAAAAACCTTAGGATAGAGATAAAACACAGTGGGAGTTTTCCAATAAGCGACACTGTGTAAGATAGTAATCATTTCATCTTTATTCAACATTGGCAAACAGCAAGGATGTAATGATTCACTGTGTTACATTATATCATCTGTTATGGCTCTTGTTGGAAAGCTCCCAGTATCAGTCAAATAAGTTGATCAAAGATTTATAGCATTATAAAATAAAATGTTACATTTTTTCTAACCTATTGTAAATTTAATTTTTTGTTTATTTAAAATAGAAAATAAATGTTACATTTCGAATTTTACTACTAGAGTAACAGAAAAACTTAGATAATACTTAACCAATACTGAGCTGAGTAATAAATAATACAAAGTAAGAGAGAAATAGGTAACATGATCTTACACTGGTACTAAAACGTCGTAGACGAGTTGAATTTGCAAATATATTATAGGTTGACACAGCGTCCCTGCAAGTGATAAAATAAGAAATGTTTAAAGACAATTAAGCACAGTTGCAAATATTAGAAAACATTTTTAATAAACTTATCAATAAATGTTCAATAAATGTTGTAAAACATTTTTAATAAACTTATCAATAAATGTTCTCTCAATGACTTTAAAAGAATTCAGATCTTCATTACAACAAATACATTTGCATGAACCATACATTTGCAATGTAAGATAAAAATTAATTAAAGTTAACAATAAGTTAACAATAAGTTAAACTAGATCATTACAAAGAATATAAATAAGTAAAGAAGCGCCAAATAAAGATCAAGGCTGGAAATCTTGGTGTTTAATAATACTTCTATATAAATTGAATTAAAAAAAAGATATCTTTAATTACATAAATTATGAGCCGATTACTATTAGATTTGAAACGTTATCATAAACTGAAGCTAAAATAATACCACAAATTAAATTCGTTAATTTAATAATAATGTTAATAATCTTAAGACACTGTAAAGAATTTATTGCGAAAAATATTACTTCAGTCAGAGGTTTCGAATTTCCTGACTGTGGGCATTTTTCAGTGTAACATAGTGAATCATTACATCCTTGTTGTTTGCCAACATTAGATAAAAATGAAATAATTCACTATACACTGTGCTCTTGTTGAAAAACGCCTTATCTGAGGCGGATACCTTTCCCAATTCAACCAATGTTGAAATATTTATAATAATCAGTATACAGTGGAACTTCCATAACTTCTATTACGCGGGGCTGTGAGAAGTTAGGGAGGTTATCCCCATTTTTACATTAGGGATAGAATATTAAAAAGAAATAGCATGTATTGCACATAGAGTGAGAATGCAGATGCTAACGCAACATGACCTATTTTAACACTGAAAATGTTTATGCATGACGTCGTGTACATATGTGGAAGGGGAATGAAAAAGTTACAGAATACTATAGTTAGGAAAATTTCATTGCATATTGATGGAGAATATGTTGAGGGATGAACGCGTATGAATAATAAGTGAAACTTTAAAGTTACTTATAATTAATTACGATTGTAACTAACAGAACTGTATCTTTCACAACATATTCATATGTTATTACTTTAAAACAATTACAAATTAAAATAATATGAATGGTTTTGAGCTCTATAAATCATGACATTATATTAGGATTAGGATTATTACAAATAAGTTTCCACCGTTTGCAAAAGATGGCGCTACTAATAAACTATAATTAAAATTGTTTGATGTAAAACGACATATCGTAAGATTGGACATCTGGCAATACCATAACCTTGAAATATTAGCGATTTTGTATCATCATCATATATTTTTTTTTGTACGAAAATGTCGAGTTTTGAGCCGAATAAGCGTCATTTGTGGGAACTTTTGATTTACTTCTTTAATTTGAAGAAATCTGCAGCTGAGGCTCATAGATTGCTTG
>Ga0157364_1000339_pt1 | contig 29278 bp, 24 predicted proteins | sample AttsexASBM2_FD_111476 | JGI IMG/M metagenome (GOLD analysis project Ga0157364, IMG submission 111476) | Fungus gardens microbial communities from leaf cutter ant in Ribeirão Preto, State of São Paulo, Brazil - Atta sexdens ASBM2 | ecosystem: Host-associated > Fungi > Mycelium > Unclassified ... | reverse complement strand
CTTGACACAGACAGCAACGATAAGGTATATGAAGGAATGTTGAGAAAATTTCATTGCATATGTGCTTTTATTAATAAAATTTATTTTAAATTATTGAAATTTTAATAAAAACTCAGCCATTTTGTGCATAAAAATCTAATACATAATTGACATTAAGTATTAAGGATTTTGATATAGTACAGGTAAGCAAATTGTTATCATTTTCTGTTATTTTACATCTAATATTTTATTGAACATGGTATAGCTATTACATACCAATGCTGCAATTTCAGCGTTCAGGATTCAATTGGAAGTGTAAAAAAATTTCACAAAACAGGAAATAAATGTTTTAAAGAATTAATCAATCTTATGTGTTTTACATTTATTCTTTTTAATAATATAAAATTAATAACACGAGACGCATATGTTACAATATTTCACAATGTAACATGTCTTCGATACATTTATGGGAAGCGATTGAAAGACCATCATCTTGTTTATGTTAAAACGTACAATCGAGTCAATTGCAGACATACCATCGAGTACGGAAATATCGGTAAGTTTTATTTTAATTCAGTAATGGCGAATCTACATTTTTGACAGTCTTAAAACTAATATTCCTCCAGAGAAAGAGAATGCTTTTTAAAAAGAGTTTGGTTTGAAAATATGTAATTTAGTTATTAGTTAATATAAAGAATATACTATATGTTTTTCGTTACTCGTTGGCATTATTTGACAAAATAAATTTTTGAAGTTAAAAAAACTAGAAATTTTAATTAAAAAAATAATACAATAGCACGCATCTGTACGCGTGCCAGGGAGGAGGCCTCATTTTAAAGCTTGAAATACGTTAGCATATTATTGTTAGATTCGCTATGTAATTATCTTGACCGCTCCGCCGAAATTTAATTATTTGATTATTATACTGAAACCTCGCGCTATTCGCTTCCCAAAAAAAAAAGATCGAAGATTTCGCTTGAAAAAGCATTCGCGTGTATTCTGTTATAACCGTTGTAAATTAGATATAGCTGGTATAAATAGTACGAGAACTATATTACAAAAATATACAGCATCAGTAAAGTGACGCCAGTTATCCAAATTAAAACCATCTCAACAGTTATCTTATGTCTAGACTAATTACATAAATACATCTTATATACATCCTTCATGTACGATTCGTGTTAGTTGGTAGAAACAGTATTGCATACATGTGTAAACTCATTACTTTGAATAAAAAATACGAAAAATAATATATCGCGCGAGGGACAACTTCATTCCTCTTTGTATGACCAAAAAATTTGGTCGTATTGACCAAAAAATTATGTTTATGCAATTTACTTCATGCCATGTGTCAACATGACACTTTTAAATAAGGGTAACTAAATGGTTGATTATGAAGATAAGATATAGCCGGAAAGCGTTACAATTAAGTTAATCAGCATAATTCCGTTAACCAGGCTTCTACACACAACTGAACTTGACACCTGAAAATTTAACAGCAATGTAGTAAATTCTGTGTGTGTGTGTGTGTGTGTGTGTGTGTGTGTGTGTGTGTGTGTGTGAGAAAATATTTTACTGATTTTTGCATATTTATATTTTATAAATGCATTAATTGTCTTTATGTTTTTACGATATAAAATTTTTAAGAAATGAATAAATATTGTACATTTTAAAATGAAATTTTTAAAACTTTCTTTAATTATATCGACAGTAATGTGTATTTTAACGAATAATTTTGAAATTACAACGTGTATGATCATACTTATTGTGTATGATCATAATTATTTGACGAATTAAATGTTTATACCATCGTCACTGGAGTAGCAGTTATGACAGTGGAGTTTATGATTTCGAACGCGCACGTCCGTTCCCATTAATCCATCGCCGAGACGCACATGGCATACGCAACACTTGAAACACTCCATATGATAAAACAATCGTAGACTTTCGATTATCATCGCAGCGCCTCGACCTAAAGAATCATAAAGATATTTATAACGATGAAAGAATGTTTTAACTAACTTATTACATTACCTAATTCCTCCCCGCAGTGTGAACATTTCTTCTTTCCACTCACGCTAAGCATTTTTTCTTGATTTCCGCTATTATTGGCGATTGGCGTATGTTGTGTTTTTTGAGATTGTAGCGTATATTGTGATGATTGATGTTGCACAGTTAAGTGGTCTTGATTGTGAATTTGCTCTGGCCTGAAAAAATGTTCTTTTATAATTCATAAAAAGCAAGCCTTTGAAAAAAAGTCTAAAATGAAAGTTCAAATATCAAATATAGAAGTAAAAAATAAAATATATTTTATTTTTTTATTAAAAAATTATTATATATTAATAAATAATTATTAAATAATTATGATTATTAAAAAATTTTGTGCTTCGTTATATTATTATTAAAAAAATATCAGTAATTCATAAAATCAATTTTTTCGTAAATCGCCGAATACTAATTCAATTTACCTTCGCCTTGTTAAAAGAGGTTTCTCCTGTGTTTTACTCTGTACCCTTTGCGTTAGAGTTTGTATAATAGAATCGGGTAGCGGTTTGCTATCTGTCCGAATTGGAGCGTTATATGGTACGGAAGTGCCAGTTACATGTGGTTGAGATTTTCGCGCCGGTGATCGTTGATTTCTCTCATTAATCCTCCTTTGTTCCGCCTCCTGTTGAGAAATTAATTGACATAGAACTTATCTCATGATACCTTATTAGATAAGTATATTAGATTTTAGAAATTTAATAGAATAGAATTTTATAGAATAGAAAATTAAATAGAATTTAATGAAACATTGGAATATAACTGAAAAATTAAAAAATTTAAAAAAATAAAAAATCTTATTTTAACAATAAATGATTTATTGAACAAATTTTGTAATAGAGTTAATGTATCTCTAAAATTATATAAAGAAAATAAATTTATACATAATGTGCCAATTAATATAAATAATATTAATACGCACTTGAATAAGCCAATGTTGATAGTTCACATCATTAGCTCCTCTAGGCACGTCACTTTTCCTTCGTTGGACCCACTGATCACCTTGAACAATTCGTGGACGCGGTACTGCACTTAATGCCTGTAAATAAAGAGCCTATAATCAGAGTCTGGCCATGATATAGCTATGTTCGTAATTGATCCGATATTTTTCTTCAATTCATCACAGTTGTTTGAAATGTATTTCATTATCTAGTCTTTTGATCATGGAATATTGCAAAAAAGTATTGGCGCATTCAACCATTTTTATTCAGAAAAAAACTTATTATGCAAAATCGAAAAAAAGTTGGATTACACAAAACTATATATTCATCGTATTTATGTTCACTATGAAGCTTATAGAGCTGCTAAATTTCCACAGCATCACTCAGAATAAGTAAGAGTGAGATAGCACACATCTTTTTCTCGCATAATTTTGAAAAAAAATGCGAATAAAATTGAAAATGATATTCTCGTGATCAGCCTCTAATTATAAGGTCTCTACCTGTAAGGTCTGTCTGGACATTTGCTGGCCAGTATGATTTCCAAGTGCCGTTGTCGATGCGCTCTCGCGAATCGATGCGTCTACTTGTTGAGGAATCGAATCCGCGGATGGTATACGGCTATTCCTATATTCCCAATTAAATAAAAAAAATTTAATACAAATATCTATAATATCCATTTTATTATTATCGTATAAAGGTTACTTTAATTTAAACGTAATTTAGCTAACGTTTGTTATATAGTAAAAAGAAATTTAATGCAATAACACAGGTATCTCTCTCTCTCTCTCTCTCTCTCTCTCTCTCTCTCTCACATGTATTATTGTATTTACCTAATTGTAACATCTCTTTGTCTCTGATCTAGCATACGTGGTTTAGTAAGTGGAATTGGTGGTGGCGGTGGTCTCCTTCTTGGTGCATCTTGAAACTGCAAATTTGGCATTGAAGATCTATAATTCACAGTAGGCGTATGATACTTGTATTGTTGCGTGCTTTTAACAGAGTTCTGCGCAACATCTTGCAAGGATTTCCATTGTTCTTGTAACTGTTCTGCTAATCTAAGCTGCTTCTGCTCACGATAAGCCAAATTATTGCGTTGTCTCTTTAATTCTTCCTGTTCCAATTGTAGAAGTTCCCTTTCCACTCGTAGCACTTCCTAAAAAGACAATACGATATTTTTATGATTTATTATCTTTACATGCATATTTAAAATATTAGACATAAATGTTTCTATCGCGTTAATTCTAATTATATTCTCTTAAATAGAAGCAATTATTATTACTTAAAATACAACAACTCTAAATATTTTCATGAATAAATAAATACATTTAGTTCAAAACTTAATTAATTCTTATTTGCTATTTTCGCGATTCTATACGAACTTGCACTTTTAGCAAACTCTAACAAAATTAATTAATCCCTCTTATATGTAATTAATATTCGTTTAACATATTATATTATTATAAAAAGAGATCATATCGAAATAAGCTGAGATTAGTTAAGATATCTCGAAAGAAATTTAAAAGAGACAGAATAATAAGAGATTTAAAGAATTCATATACGAATACTTATGTAAAAGTTCCGTGCAAACAAGCGACTAAAACAGTGGTGAAGACAACTGCTGCCTTACCCCGGAAGGGAATTCATCTTCGTTGCTGCTCAACCCAGCACCGACCAATGCCTTGCTCTGTGAATAATTAGCAACGATCCCTCTATCAATATTTACACTATATATTGATTTGCACCATACTGAACGATCGAACTCTTTAGGCAATGTTGTAAACGCAATAGTAAACGTGACTAACATGCAATTTTTTTCAATGTATAAATAACGGTAATATGAACGGATCAAAAGATATCGACAAGAATCACAGCATTGCCCCAAGGATATTTTTAAGCTATCGGTTAAAAATGCGTGCCTCGGCTAGAAGAAATTTGTGCATAGCTTCGAGTTTCCCCGGAAAAAAAAAAACAATTGACAGAAATGTCAAAGAAAGAATATATTTGAAAGATAATAAGTACCTTGTGTTCTAAATTTACCATCTACTTATAAAATCAGGCTCTTTTTCTTCGTTAGTTTCGCGTTCAAAGAATATAAAATTGAATAATTTGCCTTACCTCTTGCTCGCGAATTTGACTTTCCATCGTTCGGATGCGCATCTCCTCCTTACGACACGCATCAGCGACTCTCCGCTCTTTCTCCTCGATCTCGTTCTGCATCCTCAGTTGTTCCGACTGCGTCTCAAGCTCCTCGTCCTTTCGCTTGTCTCCAATGTACTTTGCTTCCTTTTCCGTCGTTCGCACCTGGATCTCCCGCTGTTTCGCTGTCTCATCGTGTTGCTGTTGCGATTGCTCGTGTGAGGAAGCATCTTCCTGCTTGCGTGCGTCGTCTCTCTTGCGAAATGCGTCCTCATTGCAGCGCAATATCGCCTCTCTCTCCAGCTGCATCTTCTCCTCTTCGAGTTCGCGCAGTTTGTGGGCCAGTTTTTCTCCTAAGTCACTAATGGCATCACCAATGTATTTGACAATTTATTCGTCAGAATACGAATTAAGCGTTCTTTTAACAAAAGTCCAGAAGACACTTGAAAAGTTGAATATCTTTTAAATTGTCTTTTGAATATTTTCTGCATTTTCTGAATTTTGTATTCACAAAAAAAAACATAAAAAAAATTGCATGTAGAGACAGCTTTATCTGTACCTGTTGTATTCGCGATTATCGCCATATCGCCATTGTTCTTCTTTTTCGAGAACTTCAATAATCTCCCGCTCTTTTTTTGTAATTTCATCCTCTTCGGAAGACGTCACACTGGCACCAAAAGGCTCGCTGCTTTGCCTGCTGTGCTGCGACATGTCGGGGCTAACAGGTTGCTTTGCCCAATCCTCGACGTGTCCTAATTCGACCCCAGAATCTCTTTCGTGACTCGAATCTTGCTCGTAATTACTGTCGGTGTCATACGAGCGACGATGGAGTTGTTCGATGCGTCTCTCCTCAGCGAGAATCGCCGCCATATCCGGTGGTTTCGTCAGCGTTAACTCGGGTTCGAAATCTTCATCGTTGACCTGCTGTTAATAAAATCGATATTGACAATATTTATCTTTAAATCTGTCAATTAAACATGACTGATTATTTTTAAAACAACTGAGATGAACAGAAACGGATCTCTGAGGATTTTCGCGCTTACCCCTTCAATACCGAGGAAATCCGAGCGTCTCGTGCGCAACTCTTTCTTGATTCTACGAGTGGAGTTTAATCTCTTGAGCGGCTCTGACGGAGGATTATCATCGTCGCTGACGTCCACCGGAGGCGGCGGTGGTTTCTCTTTCGGTGGTTCCACGCTCGTTGGTGGACTCAGAAGGAAAGGCTGATCGGCAATTATCTCCTCATCATTGGACAGAGTTAGCGGTAGAAACTATAAATAACAAAGGACATTTATGTTATGAATATCGCTCGATGAATTATCTCAGAAAATTATTGTACATTTAGACAAAAAGGATTTTAGTATAATTTTAACTAACTTGTTTAGAAATCGGTGACGTTGAATTCGGGGTATTCAGCGCGTCGACCAAACTAACTTCTAGCTTGGCTAAACTCAGGTTCGTCGGTCGTTCCAGCGGATGGTCGGCTGTCGGCATAGCGACCATGGCATTAGGTGCGTCGTGCATGTCGATGTCGACGTCGCACTTCTTCTTGACTACGTTCGTCAACGTTTCCGCCGTTTCTTGTTGCTTGTGTTCGACTGCCGGGACCACTGCTGGGCGGTTCGCAGCGGTGGTGGCTACCTCCTCCTCTTGGTCCGCTTTCTCGATAACGATCCGTTCCTGAAGAGACGAGTCATAGTGTAGCCGAGAGCGGAATATGTAAAATGCAGTTTCGCGCAGATTTTGCAACGCTACATTCTATGCAAATCGACGGATGATGGTCTAGAATAGCGAATTTCTCAAATATACGAAGATCGGAGACGACATGAATTAAAAGGACAAGATCACTTTCTTTTGATGGCTTCCTTTTGATCGCGCTCATTAATGTTCAGATACGCATTTTTTGGTTAATTAACGTCTTAAGAAAATGTTTTACAAACTGGTTTTAATTAGAGTAATCATGATAGGAATAAACATTTTAATTAGGATACAAAACTGATAAACTGGTTTTGATTAGGATGATAGGTATAAACACTGCGATATTACAACGAAAAATTATATAATTGAAAACAAAATCGCGATTTATCTTTTAATTTTTAATTATTCCAATCGAATACTTAAAAAATATCTAGAAAATGTTCCGTAATGTGTATCAAATTAGCAGTTAAATATAAAAATGATATCATACAGTTCAGTTAAATAGCGAGATAACTTATACAAGATCATTTTAAAAAACTGTAATGACAAGAAATCGCACATTTAAGTTGAGATTATGCTTTCGGAGATTTTTATGGTTCGTAACATCCGCGGCCGTGGATCCGATGATGCAATCGTTAAGTGACATAATATAATGCGTGTACTTCGACGCCATATTTCACCGCAATTGTGATCGGTATATTTTCCCAGCGTAACGGTTACACGAAAAAAAAAAAAAACGTCAGGAGAATGTCTCGCGTGTACCAGATGTGAAATTCCTGTTGTGGGAATACGCGGGAGCATTTTACCAGGTCGACGCATGTTACGTAATGTTACACGTCCGATGAGTCTCGCGAATCTTCGCAATCACGTGCGCTTTTCTTCGCGATTTGACGCACCTTTATGAAGATGTGTGGAGCTCGTGTTACGATATCAATACTCGAGAAGCACTGATTTTGGATAATGACTCGAATAACGACGATTTACGATCAAGATTTCTTGTATCTCTTGCGGATCTCGTCATAATCGTAACAAGATCAATTTCGTGAAAGATTGATCTCATCTCATCGTAGATTATTTGAATGGGACAAAACATATTATCGTATTATAATCTTAATTATTATTAAATACAGATCGTTGCAAAATCTTCGTGTTAATTATAATTATAAAATATTTTAATATAAATATATATATTGCAAAAAATAAAATTGTAATTTGCTGGCTGGCGATGCATGATCGGTAAAGCATCGTCGAATAGAAGCTTGTCAATTGTGTCAAAATAGTGTCAATATCTTCCATGCACTGTGTAACGCCTCTGATTAGAAGAAATTATGAGGCATTAAGATAAGCAATTGAAAAGAAAAAAGCTCTAAAGGTGCAAGTAAAGAATAAAATACTAATTAAATATCTCTGAAAATTAAATACAGAAGAATTATGTAAAAATTAATTAAGATCAATCAAATATTAACATATCAGTATAGAACTAATATTCGAAATAAATTTAATTCTCTACACCTCTTTTCATTCCCACTCTGTTTCTCAAAGCAAATTAAAAAAAAAATCATTGCACTTCTATGTAACTTCTAGATAATATCATCAGTTAGTAGCTTATTCAATACTCTTTCTCGTTTCAAAAGCGAATACACGAGTGAGCGTTCTTAAGCCGTCAAGAAAGCCTACAAGTGCCAAGTCGATCGAAGCAACTCGATCACGCGATCTTTTCAAACACTACACGGTAAAATTTAAAAAAAATTCACACTTCACTAATAACCCACACATATACATTCACGCCTAACCGTTCGGTAGTACCTCTTACCTCACGAGTTATACTCGTAAATCGCATGCAGGTGACGAGCATACGGGGAGGGAAAAACTACGTTCACTTTCTCAAGTTGCAAGCGGATCGTGCACACGCCTCGAAAATCGCACAGCCACTAGAGATCACCGTGATGTCAGGTGTTGTCAGACTGATTAAAGCCGGCTGTGAGTGCGCATATGGCGCGATAAGGTCTTTCGGCGATCGAGGGAGAAAGAGAGAGATAAGAGGGATATCTAGCCTCGCCACTATCAAGGCACAAGTTCTTCGATGGAGTGCAAAGTGCGATGCGAAATTCACCAAATATGTACAATCGTCCGTCTCTAAATGAGACTGATAAAGAAGGGATTTGATCAGGGCCTACCTTGTGTCCTCTATTTGTCTATGAACATATCAGGCGCGTGCCTGATGTATTGTTTTGATAAACAACAATGGAAATAAAAACAAAATAGAAAGTATCGATGATAGTGACCTCTTAATGTTATTTTTATTTTAGGCTATTGAAACCGATTTAGAGATGATTTCGAATTACTGTTTCAATAAAATTAACCCTCCAGCACCACCTCGAAATTTTCGATCATAGTTTACACTCTGGATCGTTGAAGGAAACAGCATATATTTTTGATGGTTCTAGACTACATAAAAAAAATCTGAAAAAAATTCTTGTACTTTGTGAAACCTTTTTAATAATAAGTTTTTATTATAATAAAAATTGGACTATATTTTATTTATTTTTTACATGTTGAAATTTGAATAAGAATTTTGAAAAAACGATATCGACTGTGCCTAAAAGGTACAAAGTGATGCTGGTGAGTTAATGTCTATTATAATTAACGTCTCTTTTTCCTCTTACTATTCCTTATTGTTACTAATCGAGACAAGACATAGAGAAAATTGAATAATATCTCTTTGAAGATTTTCGAAGGTAGACCCTGAACCCGAACGGGGCTATCCGTACAGACATGCGTGTCTCGTGAAATTACCATTCGTTCTATTAAAAAAAAAGAAAAGGAAAAAAAGAAGCCGTCGACTTGGTGTCCCACACGGGGGCTAACACACAGCTCAAGCAAATCGCTGCTTGCTCGAAGCAATCAAGAATATATGACGTCTTACCTCTTCGGTGTATTGAGGAGACTGAGACGCGTAGAAAGAAAGCGATCGCGCACCAACAAACGAGCGACAATCGTTGATGGAAATATCGTTGACAGCGGCGATGTAGACTCACGTGGTTGCTTTTTTTTTTACAGTCGGCACGGTCGGTTCTTTATTAGTAATTAACTATCACCGTGATTGATCCTTGACTCCGCGCGTCACACGGCCGATATATCCATCGTACTTTGAACGTGACGGTTATTAAAAGCGTATTTATGCGCCCTGTTAATCGTGGAGATGAACTGTGTCAAGATTTGCGATGACAAGCTGTTTACGTTATTCAACGTCTTGACGAATCTCGTTAATAATTCGTCAAAATTTATCGTCATAAATGAATCAATTAATTTGTTGAATTTCGATGAATTTGATATATTATAATTTACAAGTGCAAATTCTTTCAATCAATCTGAGATTGATTTTTCTTTGATAATAACTATGTGATAAAATTAAAAAAAAAAAAAGAAATTAAAAAGCAAGATAAAGCTTTACTATTCCGCGCGATAAGACTCACATATAAATGTAAGAGAAAATAATACGACATAGTAGGTTTGCCAATGTATCTTATATTTCATCGTTGTTCGTTCTTTCTCGGTCGACCGCTTATAATCCATGACAATTAATCATAATCGCGCGTCAAGTGTCGGCGAGTTCTTTCAAAATTTGCTCGGAGCGTTGCAAGTGAAGTTAATTAAAGTGTTACTTGGAGAACGCCCCGCGATATCGCCGATATTCTAATCGACGTGCTCGACTTAATGCACGATCGTAATTAAGATGAGGAGCGATTGAACGTGTTATCACAATAGTTTATTCCTGCTTACGGTCGATATCGGCGGTCAACTTTAATCGACCGTTCGTTCGCAGCTTTCGCTGTAATCGCAGAGGAGATAAAGTTAACTGTTGATTAAAGTCAATTAATGCCGAGATCGACCATTACGTTTTTCCTTAAACGGCGTATTTGATAGTACTTAGGTTGCCTGCTGTTACGTCACAAACATAATACCGCAATTGTGAACTCTATTACAAGTCATTGCGCCGTATATTATTACGCATAGCAGTAATTTCAGATAGAGTTTCTGCCGATCTAAGTCTACATATCATATAACCGAAGATTAACTTATATTCGCACCTGCGTCGCGCCTATTTACATGACTAGCGGCGTACGTAGCCTAAGTTTATGTAACTTCGCGTTTAATGAGCATAGAGACGATAGCAATTCGTTAAGGCTAAAATCCTTAAAATAAAATCTCTTCGGAGGAGCCCGAGTCTCGAAGGGCTGGGAGCGGAACTCTCGAACCGGGTGACTTCTACGAACAAGTGTAAGCGAAGAAGAATCGCACAATGTTCAGCTAACGTGGAACGTATGTCTTCGACCTGTTCGATCTGTTGGCTGATAAACAACGTTCGTATGCGGATAAGATCGAAACGATGATGGAGTTGTTCCTGGAACCCTCGTTCTCTCAGTGTTTCACACCCTCGACACACCCTCGCATTCCTCGCGCCCGACGAGACGGTGGCTCTACGTACAAGATCTAGTATGGTTTGTCTAGAGGCTGATAAAAAGAGGAGGACACTGCGCTTGTTATTGTTAGATCAGAAAAGATGATCCTCGCGTTTTTAGGAATTTTTCGAGGCGTTGCCGGCTTGCTGATCGCTTCTAACCTCGGCGACGGGGGTTGTCCTCTTGTCCACCGTGTTGACGCAGTTCACTGTGATGAACGGCGTCACTGGCGGCGTCATAGGTGCCTTGCCCTGAGGTACCACCACTTTTTCGCATACCTCCACCACGGTGCGACGTCGTTCCGCAGGCAATAGCGCATCGTCGTGGCGTCGCGCACTCGCTGCGGGTAATCTCGACGAAGGTGAAAATTCTGCTGAACTCGTTTGCGGGGACACAGATGAGGAGATTTCGACGGTCGTCGTTTCGGACGTTCTCCGAATCGAACAGGGAGATTGACTATTTGAGGATTTATTATTCGCGTTGTGCGCCTTCGAGGACGAAGATTTAGAAACGAGCGAGGTCAAGACAGAATCAGGACTCGTTGGTGAAGACTTAGCGGTTTTGCGAGGGAGAGGGGTGGGAATCTTAGACGTGGTGCGGCAGGATGCGGGTTTGGAAACTGGACTGGCCTCAGGAGAGAGGCTAGTCGTCGCTCTGACGGAGGGAAAGGACAATTGATATGTCTCCCCAATGGGGATGGTTTCTAAACACGGCTGAAGTTGAAGGAGATTGGAGAGATGTTCCTTGGGCGGGTTCTGCCGCTTTGCCTGGCCAATAGATTTCGGTCTCGCTTGCTCGATAGAGATTTTCAGACTGGCCGATACTATGGATTCGTTGGGACTTAGTTCAGAATCTGTCTTGAACTCGGCCGCGTCTTTGCCGAACGTTCGTAATTTCGAAAGACTTTCGGGGATTGTCATCTCTCGCGGAGGTATTTTGGGACTCGGATGGGTGATTGCGCGAGGCACAGAAATATGCGAACGAAGTGTATTAGAATTAGTAATGGCCTCTATGCGCGTCTGCGACTGTGATTTGTTAGTCGATAGTTCCCCAGAAGTATCAGCAGTACCCTACAGAATCAGAGAGTTACCCGATATGTAGTTGTTCGAAACCCATAACCAAAAAGAAAAAAAGGAATTGGTATAAAAAAAATAGTAAAATAGTGCTCATTTTGATTTTTCAGGTGTGAAAAGGCGCCAGAAAAAATGTAGCTAACAATGAAATTGTTTTTTCTTGAATACGGGTGTCAGTTTCGAGTTTTCTAATTTAAGTTACTTATGCCCATTTTCACCAACGTAGATTAACTTTAATCTCGGTTCAATTTATTCTTCGTCTTTTTCTAATTTTTAAAATTAAAAAAAGACGAAAAGTAAGTTGAACCGAGATTAAAGTTAATCTACATTGGAAACGAGCATTAGAGATCTAAAATGAAAATCTGTGAAAGTATGAATAATGTTTCTCATCGAATGGAACTTTATCAAAATTTATATAATAAAATGCGATATCTTAAAAGTTTCAATAATTTCTCTTACCTTGTTCACTGCTACTGCCTCCCGGTGGCTGGTGAACTGTGAGCGAGTAGTCGCAGTGTCATTCGGCGCTTCCACTATCATGCCCGATGCTAATGCGTCCTCCTGGATGACAGCCATAGTCTTGATCCTTTCTTCGACTTCTCTTCGTTCGATCGTGCTACTGGTGTGTTGCACAATCTCTTCATCGATCGGCTCGTCTGCCTGGCTGACCGAACAACTTACGTCTGCGGTATGAATACCCGAATCCTCGCGGTCCGTGTCGTTCAAGAGTTCCGCGGACGACGACGAAGCGGGATATTGACGTCCATAATCAAGCTCTTCGAGGCTTTGCACACGCTCGAACGTGTCTGGGCCGCTGGACGCGTCCGCGTCCAGAGAGTCCAGACTTCTGTGGAAGACGGCTCGTGGTACGCGATATTCCGAGTCGGGCGACGAACTCCTCTCGCTGGGTGTCGATGTGTCGACTCTGTTCTCCTGATCACGGAAACAAAGCGGATGCTTGCCGACGTGCGCGGATTCTCGTTTCTCCATCGCGTCTTTATTTCTGACTACGTCTAGTGTGCTAAGACGATCCTTTATTGTCCTGGCGGTGAACTCACCATTGTGTGAACGCGACAACTCATTCGTCGTGGTCGGCACCGAAGACTCATCGCTGCTACTGTACTTCTCCAAGGTAGACAGTCTTTCCCTGAGAGGCCTCACCGTTTCCAGATCTTCCGTGCTGAGCTTGCGGTGAACGGAACTCTTGCTCTCACGTTCCGAAGCTTGTTTTTCCAAATGAGTGAGCCTCTCTCGGATAGAGCTCATGTCGCCAGACAATCGATTGAGAGTCTTATTAGTGGCTTTGTCACCGTTCTCTGTCTCGTACTTCTGTCTCTCAAGACTCGATAGTCTTTCTTTGATCGATTTCGTGCCGGTGAAATCACCGGATAACCTATTGTTTGCCTTGCTGTCGCTGCTCTTCTGCGACGCCTTTTCGAACACCTCACGTCGCTTCAATATGTCCACCTTCACCAATGACAGCGGGGACTTACTACTTTCGTCATTCAAGTTTGTCTTTGAACCGTTCAGCGATGATTTCGTCATGTCTAACTTGGAGTCGATTCCAGTTAAGGATCTTCGCGGTATGTTTTGCGACACTCTCGACACGTAACCACGAATGGCACCTTCATATGTATATTCTTCCGGCTCGGGCGAACTCGTTGTCGCGGTAGTACCCGAATCGTATTCCTGATTATGATTCAGATTGCCATGAAAACCACCAAACGTTTTTCTCGCGGTAGACGTCGTTGTCACCGGTACGGTCGTCGTTGCCGTTGTTGTTATCGATGTTATTGTCGATTCTATTGTCTTACTAGTATCAGTTGTTGTTGTTGTTGTTGTCGTTGCCGTTGCTATTGATGCGATCGTTGCTGATACTGATGTAGTCGCGATTGTTGCCGCTGTCGCGATTGTTGTGATGCTTGTCGTCGTGGATGAGGCTACATCGATGGTGTTATCGACATCCGAATGACTCTTCTCGATCTCGCTATCCCTATCGCTCTACAATTTGAAAAACAAACATAATATTATCAAACGATGGCTATTCTCATAAGGATATAAAATTTTTTATAGTAAAAAAAAATACGATTTAATAGATATTAATTTATAAAAATTATTATTGATTGCGCGACGAATAGCTTGGGACTAAATAAATGTTTGCAAGTAACACATAATGTAAATAAATGTAAGAATAGAACAGTCATGATCATACGATTTACGATTTGATGAGATCATTGCAGGGTGGCGGTAAGTTTTGAATTCACGAACCGATAATTCTTGCACGAATTCGTAATAGAAAAGATAAAATAAAAGGCAAATTAAAATTTTATGATTAACGATTGATTCTCATTAATTTGCTTTAAAAAATGTAAAAAAAGATATATTTATATATAAATTACTAATTAAAAAAATTTCCTTGTTATAGAATTTATGATATAGATTTAATCGGAATTAATGTTCTTTTCAATAAAAGCGAGTCGACGCAAAGCGTATATTACGCACGTGTTTGAATAAATGCGTACCAAAACACTATGTGTGTCGTCATGCGTATCGCCGCTGACTGAGCTCTTGCCGCTGCTCGTACCGATCCCGAGGTCGCTGAGATCATTCGCATCCTCGTCGTTGTACATAGCCAAGCTGATGCTCAGCTTACGACCCCTGTTACCGCGCTCCTCCATCATCTCCGAGAAGGTTTTGTTCTTACGACGTAGACGGTCATGTTCCTCCAATTCGAGTTTTTTCACTTCCACCACTCGCTCGATTATGTGTTCCTGCCGCTTCCTCCGACTACTCTTCCAATTATCCAAATTCTGTGGATGAAATGTCATCTTTCATTATTAAGAAAAACCGTACTGTAATAATTTTTATGTAAAAACTTTTAAGTAAAATGATCTATAAAATATTTAATTTTAATGTAAAATTTTAATATAAAATATTAATTTTAATGAGAAATTTGACATCTGTAAATTTTGATGATACTTAATTCGATTATTAATGACGATTTTAAACTTAATAAAATAAATTAAATAATTTTATAGTAATATGTTAATTGGCTTTAATATTTTATTTCAATTAACATGGATTTAGATTTAGATTAAACAAAATAAATAAACTTCAACAATTTTTTTTATATACGTTTTTTCATTTAAGATATGAATTTAAATTTGTATAATTGGTGAATTATAGAATTAAAGTCAAAATCATCGAATGTAAGTACTCGTATAAGTTGAACCTGTAATACTTCTTTTTTTTATTAATAAGATGATGACTTTAAAGTTACTCACTGATTGCCAATCCTCGGGATCATCGCGGACTTCCTGTTTGATTTTCTTCACCTCTTGGACTTTTTGTAATTGTTCCTGCGCTGTTCGATAAAGTGAACATGGTCCGACTTTGACGAATTGTAAAGGATTAGTCGCTTGCTTGGGAGGTGTTTTCAAAGTCGTTTTCAATTTCGGTGGTTCATGTGTTAGCTGTAAAAAGAAGATCATATGCAATATATTTCTTCTCATGTGTTTCATATATCATCAAACTTGGAAAATTCACAAAACAAAACGTAGATAAAGATGATAATTCGAATCAAACATTTAGGGATTAAAATGATTTGTAGTTTTCTGAATAAACAAGCGTTTCAATGTCGCAGATTTAAATTTAAAAAAATCTATTTTGAAACCGTAGAAATAGGAAATTATATATCTGTTTAACTCATTCTTCATCATTTATTTGTATTTTATATTTAATTTTTGTTTTGAATTAGAATCACTTTTTGAAGAAAAAAAAAAAGAAAATATTTACAACAAGTACTAACCACCCTTTCGTTTCGCCGCTCGGATGCGGCGGTTTGCGACGAAGCAGGCATCCTTTGAGTTCTCCTGCTTCTCTCGCTTTTTTGAGATACTCCTCCTCTTCAATGATGAACGATACCTGTTCGCACGACTTGGTCCATCCTATGTCCTCTTTCTACAAGAAAGAAACAAAGTAATAAAGATTAATAGAAAATTTTGACATTTATGTGATCGGATAATATATGTATAATGAAGGTTATCTCTTACACTCGATTATCTTATATCAATAAAATATAAGATCTGCTCGCGTTACTTGTATTTTTTACGTTTAGTATCTTCAATTTTTTTTTCTTCAAATATATATTTATCTTATTTTAGGTGCAAAAAATTTTTAGGAATTTTAAGCAACGTGAACAAATCTAATTATATATACCTCTATAATTTCGAATAGAAAAGACTCGTCGATACATTTTGTGATAATGTTGATAATATTCTTTTACTGAAATAACTCGGCAGCATAAATAACTCTTCTTTGTATTGAGTAAAATAAAAAAAATGAATATCTACATAACAATGCGAATGTTCTATAACAGATATATTTTGCCTCAGTTAGACTTTCATTTATAGCAGATGTTCGCCTTGAATCCTTGAGAATGTTTATCGCCTTGCGAACAAATATTATCGTATCCGGTTTATGTTCACGCGTCATATCCGTTGCACATGTGTATTTTCGAATACGCTTCATTTGAAAATACGTATCACCTTTTCCTCACAGTAGAAATTTTCACAAACTCGCAATAAAGAGATAAATTCTTAAAATTCTTTCAGAAGTTTCCAAGATACTTCATTCTCTAAAATCTTAAGAGTAGAATCTTAAGAATCGAATTCTAAAAAGTAACAATTAAACCAGTTTTAAAAAAAGAATCAATTTTTAAGATAAGATTCCATTCTTTAGAGTTATGATTGCACTCCAAAGATTTTAGAGAGAATATAATTCTATTATTCTCTCTTTCTTAACCAATTTTAAACATAAGATTTTTTTTTATAAATACACAGAGAGAATTTTTTATTAAAATTTACTCTGAAAATATGACAGCATGGGACAATATTGTACTTCAAAGATTTTTTAGTGTAATTCATCTAAAAACATTCTCATTCATTAATAAAACTACAATAAAGTATAAAATAAGTTTGATCAATTTTACTGAAATGATAAAAATATTGTATTCACAACTACCATATTTTTAGGGTAAATTTTAAAAGAAAATTCTCTCCGCATAACAATGCTTTCCAAAGCATTTTAAGAAGGCGCTTCTTCAGTCAGTATCTTCAATCTCAATTTTTAAAGGAACACTCAAGATACTTTGAAGCGATTCAAATCGTATTTTTCCCGACAACCTTGTGGATGTCCTACGGTACACCACATCGAGATGCATTCGCTGATATGCTGCCGCCTGTTCGCCACGACGGAGCATGTCGCGCCGGGATTGTAGACTTCGATATGTTTGATTGCATTGCGTACAAGTCGATAGAATCCCTGTGACACCTATGATACGTGCGGCATCGCGATTATTTCAATAGCATGATAGGTAATCGTGCCTACCGGTGTGTATCAAACCGCGCGCGTCGCGAAGACGAGCAACACGACGAGCAGCAACGCTTTCAGATCAGTCCGTTGATCGCTTGCGTGAACTTCACTGAGAGCAAACCGAGCAAATAGCCCTTTCAAAGTAGTTCTGGAGTGAACAGCATGGAATGCAGTCTTCGAAGAAGGAAATCAATGCGAAAAAACAAAACCAAAAAAAAAACAAAGAAAAGATCGCGAGGAAGTCAAGGCTGGATATTTCTGTCGCTGCTTGGCTCGTGCGCGAAGGCGCGTAATAGTCTGTGTTTTCCAGCGATCTTATTTATCCATTATTTTCTTAGTTTATCCAAGACATAAGATAAACTGCAATCGATCCGTTTATTTTTGCTTGCTGAACTTTGGACATGATTTTTCACTAATGCTCATGCTTTCGTGTAAAATTTGCTGAAGAATCGATGGAGTGAATGGAGCACGAACGCCTTCGGCGCTCACGTGAAGAATATTAGAGCATTAAGTGGCACATCGTGATATTCTGTTCAATTTTTTCAATCTTTTTCAATCGTTACAGAAAAATTTCATAAGATTGTACAAATAGTTCTTCTCTTTCTTTTTCTTTCTATAATACAAGATAAAAGAAATAATTGTGTCTGCGACATTTAAATTAATTGGTACATATTACATAATAATATGTAAGAGTACTTTGTAAAGAGTTATGTGAATCAAATTTATAAAAACTGTGGAAAAAAATTCGTTACAATACAATAAAGCCGAAGATTGGGCTTAAAGCTCCTTTTAGAAAAAAAATTAATTTTTTCCAAAACAATTTTTGCTTTAAAATCGCTGTTATTTAGGAAGAACGGCTTTTTGGAGATCGTCCTTAATGAGAAGATTTTGATCATATCAATCAGAATTTCAATTAACGTAACTTCTCTTTTTCCAGTGTATATATATATATATATATATATATTGGGTTACATACATATATAATATACATACACACCCGCAAAAATATGGGCCACTAAACCGACACACAGTGGCCCATATATTTTGGGTGTATAATATCATTGGGACATAATTTACAATGCATTTCGTTGTATCCCAGTGTAGCGGCGGCCGCAGTTGCAGTCGCATACGTTCTGAAAATATCGCGGCCCGCTATTTTGTAAACGCAACTGCGTCTAAAAAGTCGCCTGGATCGACAAATCCGCCCAAATAATCTCATATTTTTCAAGCCTTACGAGCGCCTGTTATCCTTTTATGCAAACGTGTTTCGTTCTGTCGTCTCGATGGAGCAAAATTTCCTTTTATCCCTGCAAGTTAACTGTATACATTTACACGTAAAACATATAAAATTGTATACTGTCTAAATTCTTTGGAGTGGAATCTTATTTAAAAAAAAAAAAAAAATGAAAATTAAGCTTAATCTTGAAAAAGTGACTCAGTTTTTAATATTCAAAAGTGAAATTTTATTCTGCAAAATAAGATTTCACTCTAAAAGTTTTAGACAGTAGATATAAACTATAAACATATGTAATTAGAAATTGCATACTATTGCATTGTTTCTTTTTCTGTGCCTTTTTGCATTTTGCAAATAAGCCAATAACAATCGAATCATTTCAATTAACTTCTATGCTCTGAAGAATCAGAACTGAACGAATTTATTCTTTTTATTTATTCATCGTTGACTGACAGTTGCGAATTATTTCTTATCATTACTACCACTATTATTACCACTATTGAAATAACACGCTCCCTAAAGAAATATAATGTTTGTTATAAATATGATAAATCTTAATAACGATAAATATAGTATTTGAAATAAAAAAATAGCATTTAATATTTTTGAGGACAATATTTTAGAAAATAAATTAATGTAGGATATAAAGCTTTGTTTTTGATGTTTTATTATACTTTAATATAAACTATAAATATAAAATATTTTTTATTTACGATATTATGACAGAGAAAACTCAATCTAAATACATTTCCACGAAGTTTCGCTCATTGCCAGGATAACAGATGATCTTTGTTGCATAATTCAAATAATGTCATCAGTTGTTGATATCTGTGTCAAGACACAAATGTATACAACTCAGAAAAGACGATTGATGCGACTGACGTTAAAATGGTACGTGACTAAATATTTTCATATTGAGATCAAGAATAATCGAATGTTTCAAAGCGAGTCGCTCGTAGCCACTCGTAGCGAGCATTGAACTAGACACGCGCTTATCACGAAGCATCGCGACATCTGTAACTTTTTATTCTTTTCTCCAAACGCGACAGGCCCTCGCGTGAAGAGCCACCGTAACATTTTATGGTACATAAAATGAATTCTTTATGCCATCGAGCCCCATCGCCTTCGGTCTTTTATTAAACTATGTCAGGGTGTTTTACGGTCATCGAGCACTCTGGTCATCATAAACCATAAGTGCCAAGCTTACGCCTTTATAGACCGTCCAATTCATCTACGGTTGGTCGACGTTGATCCTGGCCATAATAATAGAACTGCTTTCTACGCTACTTTTTATTAGCCGCGCTTGTATGATGTCAAGCATCTTCAATATTGACGCGCGTGCCATAAATTACACACGTCGTGTCATAAATGACTACATAAAAAAATAAAACGGTCGGAAAAAAGAAATAAAATAAAACACAAGTATGCAAATTGTAAATGCAATTTTATCAGCTAAATGCATAAAAATATATGACAGATTAAATGCGACACAGTCAAAATAATTCGAAGCCTACATAAATCTTTTCAAAAATCGTTTTATATTTTTGTAACCAGTGAATAAAGAATACAGGAAGTATGATATCACGACAGTGCCAGTTTTGCGTTCAGTTAATTTTATAACTTATAATGACGTCACACCAGAAATACATATGAATGGCGGTATATTATTATTATATATATGAAATAAGTATTTTGGTTGTAGAAAAGCATATAACATATATGTCCAATTGTCCATTTCTATCAATGTAAATTAATCTTCTAAAAATTAGAAAAAGATGAAGAGTAAATTGAACAGAGATAAAAATTAAACTATATTAATAGAAATGAGCAACAGACTTTAGTTTATTTTCAAAAGAAGAAATGTTAAAGAAGTATTAGTCTGTTAAACAAGATGCATCATAAAACTTGGTTCAATTTATAAGTAAAGAGTATCAATTTGGTTAATTTTTGTGACATTATATCCATCACACTGAAAGCAAATTTGCATTTTCGCTTTATGCTCCTTCCAGGTATTCTTTATTCAATTGTATATAATGAACGCGGGAATTTTCGTATTTCGTAAATTGGTTTATTCCTAATCATTGAAAGAAAAAAATAAGTTTCCGAGGATAAGTTGCAAGAATTAAGGTATCTTTTTATGCCTCACTTTTAGCAATAAAAACACTGTATTGTCACTAAATTGTTAGTTACGTGACCTATTTAAAAATAATTGATAAGCGATACATAGAAAAGTACATTTATTTACGAGTCTTTCACTTTTTCGATATAAAAAAGTCTGGTAATAGCTAAAAATATTACCTAAGTAAAGTAATTACAATAAAATATTAACACAATCAAAAATAACTTTATTTTTCTAATTCTATATTTAGTAAATACTACCAAACAGTTAATTATATTACGTTTGGGGTAATATTTACTAAAGTTTTACAAAAATAAAATTATTTTATAAAATTTATAAAATTATATATTGGCCACAGAAAATGAACATTAAAATTCCCTGACTTTTTCAAGTTTTCCAGATAAAAATAGGAAATGTCTATGACCAACATAAAATATATAAAAATTTTAACATTACATAATATATAAAAAATTTTAACATTTAGAATCAAGGATTATTAAGAAAGATAGCTATTATTAAAAACGCAAAAGAAGCTTAGTAACATAATACAATTTTGGAGACAAATTCAAGCCAACAAAAAATAAATTAGTTTTGGAAAAAAATGCAGTTATATGATGGAAAAGGGTGATTAAATAAAATTATTGAATAAAATTTAAATTTAAATTATTTTTTAAAAATTGTTTAAAGTGCACGAATTTTGTGCACATATTTGACTATAGACGTCAGACTATAACGTCAGATAAAATATTTAAAAAATTATAAAAATTATTTGAGAGAGAGAGAGAGAGAGAGAGAGAGAGAGCATGAGTAGACTATTATGCCAGAGATCCCGGATTCGATCCCAGATAGACTCAAGAATTTTCACGCGCTCAGTTCCTCTTCGATGATCCGACAAAAAAATCACCAAGAATATCTACTGCCAAGAGAACTTCTCAAAAAACTGTCGTTCGGAATCGGCATTAAAATTATAGGTCCCGTATGTCTCGGTGTACAATCTGCGTGCGCACCACAGGCATACATACGAGAGGTTATCGGAACGGCAAAAGAATTTATAAACTGCATTAAACATATAAAAATTATTTGGAACAGTTTAAGGGAATTGTGAACAAAGTTCACTTCTCTCTCTCTTCTCTTTTATATTTTCCCGATTTTTCCCGATTTTTCCATGACCATTTCAATTTTTTTTCCCCTGGTTTTCCAGGTCTGTGGCAATCCTGATTGGTTATATATTAACGGAATATTTGATGAGAATTATTTCATTCAACATTTGAGAGCTACTACAGATTTTTCCTTCAGTACACTATCGAGGTAAAATAGCAAGAGTGTTGGAGTATCCTTGATGCGCCAGGACGAAAAGAGAAGTAAGGAGGCTGGGATTTATAATATGCTTATGTATTATAAGCAATGCGGTTAGATCGAGCTAGACGTTGCGCAAATCCACGACGAAATATACGCGGAGGAAAACAACCTTCGCGAATGCGAAGGCGGTTCTTCGCGGCGTAGAACTTGGGCCGGTTTTCGCTGTCGGTTCAGACGTGGATGCGGGATCCGTACATACGATCAGTACGCACGCATAGGCACGTTTCTTGGACCCGATCGCGTGATCGTGAGTACCTTCTTCTATGAATGTGTATCGGGTACGTGTGTATCCAGAAATACGACAAAGGTACGCGTATCTGTGCACTTATACCAGGTATTTTGCGATTATTTATCAAGAATTTTTTAATACTGATGTTTCGTTACATTGGCTAGCATTTGCGAACAAGATGTGAAAAATGAGTTGTAAAAAGACAAATCTGGATGAGAGACATCACCATAATTTTGATCAATAAAATAAAAAATTATTTTAAAAAATATACATTGGGAAACCCATTTAGTTGAATCAATTAATTTTTTTGTTTGGATATGGGCAAACAAATCTTTGATTGATGCAATAAAATAATTTAGTTAAAGCAAAGCATTGGTTATTGTAACATTTTACTTGTTTCTGATAACATTGATTTGAAACATTGATAAAATTGTTTAAACCAAATGTTTGGCTTCAACTAAATTATTTTATTGCATCAATCAAGGATTTGTTTACCCATATCCAAACAAGAAATTAATTGATTCAACTAAATGAGTTTCTCAGTGTACAATTCAGTGATATGAACAGAAATCATAAACAAACATTTAAATCATATTTATACGTGGCACGCGTGGCACGCGTGCAACACTTTTACATCTGTCTAAAAGAACGAGACATTAATATTTCATTGAGATTTCTAATGAAAGTCGCATTCCTATTCTTCTAGTAAAAGAAGTTTCAAGATTTATCGCAATCACGATATCTCCAGCTCAAGGCCGGTCAGACCGTAATGAAGAATTGTCCCGTCGTTTTTTTTTTTAAGTAATAAACAACGACAAAGATATACGCAGGCACCTTGTATGTCGAGGAGATACGCACGTGTGTGTCCGAGTGGCCGTACAAAACTGGCCACTTCGCGTGCGTCGATCGTGGTGTAGGATGTTGCACGTATGTGTACGTTTGTTTGTCCGTGGAGAGCGGTGGCTAGGTCACGGTCAGGGCGATGCCCTCATCTTCCCTTGGAGAGAAAGAGAGATGGCCGCCGCACCGCTGAGATGCTCTAAAGCTGCATCTCGTGGGCCACGCGACCGGCGACGAATCGCGCGTGCGATTTACGATTCTTCTCTTTTCCCTCTTCGATATCGTGCGTGCTTTATATCGTGATCGGATTCACTGAGAACTCAATTAGAGCGCGAGGGATAAATCTTCGCGATCGCGATGGTCCAACGGAGGTAACTCGCTATTAAGTGCGGATTCAAACAATCTTCATCGTTAGTAGATACAATGGAAGACAAGAGACAAGTGTGATTTTTGCGAAGAAACAAGATTTCGATAGCACTATATCCGCGAAAACGTCAACTTTGAAACTACTTCTTCAACTTGATTTACGAGTTATTTATAAATCTGAAAATCTATTCGTTTCCATTAATTTCGCGGAATACATAGATACTCATTACTCTTTTTCGAAACTGAATAAGCTGGAAAGCCTTCATGGTGTACTCTTACATAATCAAGTTTGTACGTTACAACATAATGATAGAAAGTAAATAGTATCGCTCGTTAAAATCGGATATGAATTATCTTTCTGAAATTATGTGAATTATTTCATGTGATTTTAGAAGCTTCCTTTATCACGTCGTAAAAATTACTCAGCAGGCGCAAAGTATAATATATCCTACTTACTGCACCAAGATGTTTTCTCGTAAATAAATGTGAACAAAAGAAGAGAAAAAAACTTGTATAACATTGTTTACAGTGTTTCGTAAGTGCCGTTATATGTAGCACATACTGCTCGTAGCATAAACTGATCGCTAAAGGAACTAATCACAAGCAAGAGGAAATAAGAGAGAGAAAGAACAGAGACGCAAATGAAAGCACGATCTTCGGCGTCATCGCCGTCGTTCGTGTTGGGAGAGACGGAGGTTATCACTTGCGAGCTGCATCGCATCTCGGTGTGCAATAAACGTCCGATGTATAAATATGCATAGCGCAGCAACGAGGCGCTATCTCGTCAGACGGAGGTCGTTTCCATGTCGTCTAAATTCCCGGGGCGCGTGATACGTTGCATTCATTGGATGCACTTGAACCAGGAAATTGTCTGCATCCTTGGCGCGGCAATAAATAGACGTTCCCCAGCCACTGGTATGCCTAAAGATTAATCGCATCGGAATGCCGGAGGAAAATCGCGAAGCGAAGTTTAGATCCAGAATGCGAGAATTGACGCTTTGATCTTTTTCGGAAAAAAAAAAAGGAATATGCGCCTCTTGTTTCACAAAGAAATGCGACGAACTTGAAACTCGATCTCGATCTCGATCTCAAGTTTAATATAAATATTCAGGGGAACCTACTTTGTTCGTGAACGAAACGCACGTGTACAAGATTCAGTGATGCATAAAATTAAAGAGAAAAGAGAAGTAAGATTAACCTAATTAATTAGATTCATAAATCAATAAAACCTTTATTTATCTCTTTATCCATCCTATTATCTATCCATTAAGCTAACCGATTTCAGCGTGAATACGGAGTTGAATTTTCCTTACTGAAATTGCTCATTTTATTTTTATTTAAGCATAGTCTTACGAAAAACTTGACTTATTAATACTTTTAAGAATTCTTAAATTTTTTTTCCTGATTTTTTTTTAGCACTTTGCGTATAAAATTTAAAGTTTTTTGTTGTCTTTCTAGAATACATCTGGGATACCATTAGAGAACAACAAAGGGGAGGACACTTTCTTATGGTAAATCTTACATCGGTTCGTGCTTCGATTCGTTCCGCTCTAGTTTCTACACGGTGAAAATTCATTTCCACTCCTACTTACCGGTAAACTTTCGTGACATATTACTATGCGACAATGTTGTCAGACAGGAACGTACTTTCAGAAAATGAACATTACCATTATAATTATATCTATCAGATACTTGCCACCTTTTATTGCAAAATATTCATTTATTCATAGCAAAAACTTCATTTAAAATCCTAATAATAATAGCTCAATTACTCGTTACGTTCACACATTTCTATCTAAAAAAGATATGCGCACTTTATATTTAAAAAAATTAGATTAAAAATCAAAATTTCGCATCTTGAAAAATATCTTTAGTGGTTTGAAATAATGTTTTTAATAAGGAAAATTGGCTGTAATTTCTCCGGATAAATTATTTAATTTTTCGAAACTTTTATGCTCATTCAATTTTATGTTCATTTTCGTACTGAGTTTTTAAATTTATTTCTGGTTTATCCCAATCTTGTGATTGAAGTCTGATAAATATAATCAGTGATAAGTATAAAAGAATTAAATCATGATAATTTTTCACGAGTTTTGTCGCTGACTCTTCGCGCTCCAAGGTAAAATCAATGGTGTCGCGCAATGAGCGTAATTGAATTACACTGCAGCCTTACAACGTTCCGACACGTGATGCATATGGACGTGCGGTCGTATACGGGAAAAAAAAAGAATTCCAACGGCCTACATTCGACGTTACGTCATGCATCCGTTCTTCGTGCACAATAGTTGATGCTGAAATTGCTTGGTTTAATTATGGTTTATCCAGCTTACGGAGGCGATTATATCGTCTCTGTCCGATCGGCCATGATTAGCATCTGATGGCATGCTATAGAAATCGCTCACTGATCCTCGAACATTTTGTAATGATAGTTCTTTCTCGGTAACGAAAATTAAATTGATGCGGAAAATAAATTTGCACAATTTAAAATTAAATTTAAAAAACAATCTCAAAGCTAATTAATAATTAAAATGTTTCGCACTTATGTCGCTTTTTTAGTCAAATAATTATATATGTATTATCTAAATTATCATTAATATAATTATCATCTTTTATTTTAATTCAGAGTTGTAATTTTGTAATTTTTCTTTTGACGTGTAAATAATTGCTTTCTTCCTATTCTTTAAGATTTAAAATTGTATAAAAGACAAATAAATAATTAGGAAACACTTGCAACTGACACTTGACTAAAGGTTAAATTACTTATGAAATGCAATTGTTGCTATAAGAGAAAGAGAAAGTATATTGCATGAAAACCGGGAATGCAGATCTTATGAATTACGAAAGAGCGATTTTCTAAAACAAATGTACATACGTTTGTACATAAAAATTGTTTCGTGCGTTTGCATATTCCGGTTGTTATCCTTGAAGTCGTTCAGAAAGATTCCTTTCGAATTGAAAGAACGACAAAACTAACTCAGAAATATAATTACACAGTTAGTCAGTTTAATATTAATTTGTATATCTATTTTTTTATTTTCGATAGTAATCATATATTGGCAATTAACTTTGGATTAGCTTTTATAAACATGCTAGATTCGTCATAATTAAAGGTATAATTTAATTGTGGTTAATAATTAATAATTGACAAGTCTACTATCAATCATATTATCATATAAATGAGTTATTCATCTCTTCTGCTTTATCTATTTTATTTCACTGCGTTGTTTACATTAATATATTATCCAATTTGCTTCTTTTATATCTCTTCTTTTCCATTTTTTTCTCATTAGATAATCTTCAGACAAACTTTGTAACACCTCTCTGATAAATCTTAATTAAGTTTCTCGAGTAATCATCCATTTGTTTCTTAAGCCATGTTCTGTTTTGATCTTTCGGTTCCCAAGCGGAGCAAGCCATTCATTCCAAAAATGATCTTTTCAGAATAATTTTTTCTCAGAAGATTTTGATAATTTTTGTGAATTTGTGTAAATAAAAATTTTGTAAATAAAAATAAATATTAATGAGTGTACATTTATCCGTTGATTTATTTACTATATTTCAATATAATGTTTAGCATCATAAATGTGCTATTATATAGAAAATTTTTTGTCTCATTTGGAAATTTGTGTTTGGGAAATCAGCGTGAGAGTCGAAAGGTTAATTCCTTATTCTAAAACCGCGCGATCCAAAGCTAATTTCTTCTTGCATATTTCGAAATCTCGGCGACGCTCCTGTTGAACAAGATCGCCATACTCCGGATTTATTTTTACTCTTACTAACTCACAGGGCAACAGGAATATGAATGAAAGGAAGCGATAGGCAAGCTGCCAAAACGTGAGCTATTAATACAACGATACAAGGGACGGAGAAGCCGGAACGCGGTTTGATTGCGAGACGCCATACCATGCTCGAATTCTCAAAATTTCCGCTCGCGATTCAATCGATCGGGCACGTCTCGTCTCGATGTCGGGAGAATATACAGTCGACAGTTCAAGGTTCAGCACGTGTACGAAAAATTACACGACATAATGACGACATATGGCGTGCGTGTGTGAGCTCTCTTTCTCTTTCTCTTCACAAGCAGTAGTGTGTTTCCCTGCAGTGTGCATTACCCTAGACCGAAATACGAGCATGGAACATCAACCCCTGGTTGGCGATATATTTTTGGAATTAGTATCGCTAGCTCTTCTGTCCCTCAGATCCTGTGCATCACTGTTTTAGATGGCGAGATACGAAAATCTCCGATAATTTAATTCCTGGAGCATAGCATCTGTCAATGTCTGTGTTCAGCGGAAAAAGCAGCTTTGCAATTGTTATAAAATTCTTTAATATGATTGGTCTTATCCTCATCTAAATGTATAAACCAATCATATTCAAGAATTTTATAATAGTTGCAAAGCTGCTTTTCAGCTGGTTTTTCTGCTGAATGCAGCCAATGTTTCGAAATTCTCGCAAGCTTGATGATGAATATTGCATATCGAATAACTTGAGATTCATTTCATGTCACGTTATAAGTTTATTAGATAATATTCTCGTAAGAGAATATTTTGAAGACGATTCTGGTTGAGAGAGAAAAAACTTATAGTCACGTTTATACGTGATAAAACTTGAAAATAATATAAATGTTATTAATTATCACTTTTAATAATAATTCACTCGGAATCAAAAGGCATGAAACACGCGAATGCACGCATTTATTACGCTCCTATATCATGCTCATTCGAAATAAATCTATGCAAGTATATCGTAAATTTATCTGGTTTACCTTGATAAAGTAATGTGGATGAGATATGTGAGCCTCGGTGAACGCGACGCACGGATGGAAGTACAATGTCAGAGAGATATTTGGTACACGCGATCGCAGAGATATCGTTCATTATGCTCGGATAAAGTCCGCGTGTAAGATAACTGCTAAATCTACCGTCGGAACAAGATGAACTTTATTTTCATTCGGTACTCGAGATATTTCTATCGCGAGAAATCGCATTTATACGATTTATATTGACAGTTTACACCGCATCACACAAATTCATGAAATGGATGCTTAAGTCCTGAAATCAAACTTGATTATTTTCTTTACATTCAACTGCGATTAGCCAATACATATACGGCTTAAAGCTTACCACTCTAACAAATATAAATCGATGTGAATTTAATATAATGCGATGTCTATATAATTAAATGGACGCTTGTGTTCTGCAACATAATAGTAATAAGTCTTAAGCTGTAAAAAATCAACCGATCATACTCGATTATTTTCCTCACATTTATAACTATGATTGACTAATATCGTACGGCTTACTAAACTACACTCTAAAAAATATTGGTGTGGATTACTTGCAGTGTATATACAACTTCTACTATATTTGTGTTAATGTTACCACCACCATTTATTTATTTATTTATTTTTAAATTTAAAATTCAT
>Ga0157364_1000338_pt1 | contig 29289 bp, 14 predicted proteins | sample AttsexASBM2_FD_111476 | JGI IMG/M metagenome (GOLD analysis project Ga0157364, IMG submission 111476) | Fungus gardens microbial communities from leaf cutter ant in Ribeirão Preto, State of São Paulo, Brazil - Atta sexdens ASBM2 | ecosystem: Host-associated > Fungi > Mycelium > Unclassified ... | reverse complement strand
AGTTTCTATGGCGCACACACACACACACACACACACACACACACACACACACACACACACACACACACACACACACACACACACACACACACACGCGCGCGCGCGCGCGCGCGCGCGCACGCACGCATGCACACAGCAGATATTTTATAACATTTTATAACATTTTACACATTTTAATCTTTTCAAATAACAAGCTGATGTTATTTTTCATAATTTTAATATCAAAATGACAATAAATAATGACAGTAAATAATGGCTACATTCTAAGTTTATTTATGAATATGAGATTCACTTGATGTAAAAAAAGAGACAAAAAGAAGAATTATTTTTAAAAACATTAATTAAAACAAAAAATCTGAAATTTGAATTTTATGAATTTTATATTTTTTGATCTGATATTTAAAGTATATTTTTTTAATGTAATAAATTGCATATTCTGCAAATATTAAACAGCTGGTAAAGTTATGCGCCTGCTACAACATGATGATCCTTATTTCAGTGACAGAAGTTATTCATAATCAGTTGTATAAAAGAACACACTGTCAGCGAGTCGAGTGCGACGTATGTACATACATACGTTTCCGTATAGAGCGGCCAATAAAGTATATAACCGCGTGATATCAGAGAGATTGCTCGAACATAGCCGCGAAACAGAGAGAGTCGAGCAAATTGGACGCCGGAAATGCGCGCATCGTTTGTCATGCAAATACCTTCCGCTATGTTCGCGGAAAAGCGGAATGGTGATTCGAGAGAAAAAAAGATGGGGGGATACGGGGTCGCGGGCTTTTCTAATTTATCCGAAACGCCGGCATCGCTTTAGCTTTAGCTCTGGTGGCTCTGGCTTCGCTGGTTGGCTTCAAGCAAGGCCAAGAGTAAGAGCAATATCCATTAGCGAACAGTGTATATACATATATGCCGTATGCGCGAGTGTTTGGAACATGACAAGAGAGAAAGAGCAACGTGTATATCTGTTTGTCTATGTGATAGGAAGCAGATAAGGGTGGACAAAAGAGGATAAAACGGGAAAACAATATGTGAAGGTGGAAATTGTTTCGGGCGATAAGGACGTCGATAAACTGTGTCTATTGTGAGTGATAAAAAGAACCACGCGATTGATAGCGAGATTAATTTCGTAAGGATGTAAAGATTTTCTTTAAGAAAGAAATTTCCAGTAGTACGAATTACCAAAAATTTCTGGATTTGAGCGAATTAAATGTCAAGATGATCGATTAATTTTCAATATAGATATTTCTTTTAATAATTTGACTTAATTTTTGTGTATATCGAGATACTTATAGAACTAAAAATAAGATCTAAAAATCAGTATATGTTTCTTTGTTCATTGTTGAGTAACATATTTACATGAGATTTTAATTATTACATACGAGTACATATGTAGAGTTTGCATACTGTGACTTTATATATAAAATTATTGCATGCGATTGTATGTAAAATGCCAGACATACGCAGTAATAATACAAGTTGGGTTATATCTTATAACAGCACTTGAGGGTATAACACAGTTTGTCTCTAATAGCGTTCTGCCTCTGCTATTTACCAAAGTTCTAGGATGTAATATTGCATCTGCCATATTGCCATGTGAAGCAATATATTATATACGTTTATGCCTATAATGTTATATGTGTCAATATAACGTTAAACGATTGTTTGCGACTACAATGTCTTCACTTCCTTGTTTTGTAACAACTAAACTTTTTTATATTATAATTTGAAAGAGAAATCAGATTACAACTTTTCTTTATTGGAAGCGAAAACGCAGATAGAAATACAACGTAGATTACAAATAATTACTATCAGTTTCATGTCGCAATACTATGATAGACATTCGTCGAGATCTCAGGATAAAGCGTAGCACGTTGATTAACGAGTATCGTTCCATCGTTATCCTCTCGGCACCAACCTTATAAGCGTTAAAGGGCTGAAGAATCTATGGATCGGCGCCCTCCTTGTTAAATGGACGCCTATACAAACTGAATCAACGTCAGCGCTTCTGGCGATCATTTATCACGCTGTTCCTCAAGAACACTCGCTTACTCTCCTCCAGTCCATTTCCTTCTCGGGAAATGCCGAGTACCTGCGTCATACAGGTTACCAAACAACTTGACGCGACATCAGATATTAGCAAGTATTACAAGTCTTAACGAATATAGCAATACGTGTCTAGTAATCACAAAGACTTGTGATAAATTTTTACTGTTTTAGAGTTAAATTTTTTTAAAAATAATTTTATGACTAATTTCTTTGTTCAATATAATCAATCAAAGAATATTTAATCAAACCAGATCTTGGTGTTTGATAATATTTTGTGTGAATTTTACAATTTCTAGTTCAAGGCGTTCACACGCTGATTATTATTTGTCTTGAAACGCATTCCTAAACTGAAATAATTGAATAAATTCAATAATAAATGATTTATTAAGAAATAAATGCTCTACAATATTTTAAAGATATTCATTAGCAACATTAAATTACTTGTTAATTTAATTTATGATACATACTGTAACTTCAATTTAAGACTGTATTTCAAAACCGATAAATAATTGGACGCAGTTTGCTTAAACTGCAAATTGTAAAATTTATACAAAAGTATTATTATCAAGATACTCTTTAATATAATTTTTTTGTATTATTACATTATATATTAATCCGCATTTTTATTTGATATATTACTACATCCTCTCAACCAGTGATTCTATATTTGTATGTAGCAACTGAACATATTAATTTCTTAATGTAATATTTATCTCGTATTTAAATATGCGAATTCGAGCCTATAATCTAAAGCATTGCTTATGCAGTATTATTCAACCGAAGTGCAATTTTTTTCATTTGCACGTGCTCTATTCTCCACAAGTTTGTCGTTTTTATTAGTGAGTTTAAAAATTTTTTTATGTATCGATAGAACTATAAGCTTTTTTCATTTAGCTTCGCTATTCTTTCATGAGTGAAGTAATGGTTGGATATATGAAAGATTGACGTTCTTTCCTAGACAGCACAAAAAAAATATTTATAATATTATAAATATTTATTACTATTTATTTTTTGAATGTTATAGGTAAATATTTTGTACATATTTTATGCAAAAGCTTTATTCGAAACATTATTAAAATATAGACTAAATATTTTATATAATATTATAATAAATTTAAATAAATATTTCTGATATTTTTTATTTGGATTATAATGTCTTATATTAAGTATTTTTATATACATTTACTATAATATTTTACAATAAAGATTTCATAATATTTATAATAAATATAATATTTAAAATAAATCTTATAAATATTTACAAATATTTTGTAAATATTTTATAAATATTGTATTGTTTAGGTTCTTTGTTCGTTTGCTAGATTCTTTAGAATCATTTTTAAATTTGAATTTAAAAAATTTTTTATTTCTATGCATATGTTATATTATTATAATTAAAACAAATTGTTTATATTAAAAGATAAAAAAATATTAATTTCTCACTATATTTACTAATGTAAATAAGACGACATTTTAATTGGAAAATTATAAGTAGAAATAATACAAAAGACCAATATAAATAAAAAATAATAATTATCTAATAAATCAAATAGTTAAAAAAAATAACAATTCTTATTTTGTTTATATGCTTAAACAACACAATATATTTAATTTAGGATTCACAAGATTTTCATTAAAAATATATCGAATGATATTATTATGATTTTTTTTAAAGTAATTTCTACTTTTGTTGTTTGATCTTATTATGATTTTGTGTTTTAATGTAAGTAATATAAGTAATAGTTTCTACTCGTTTATTCTTATTTTATAGTTCTTATTGCAAATAATATTATATTGTAATAACATGTATATTATAATTCATGCCGACAAATACGTAAAAGCATCCTTACATCTATCGAGCCGATGGGCTTTTTCTCGTACTATTTACATCTTCGATGGCTTTCGTGACTTTTTAGCTGCACCGTCAGAAACTCTCCATGCTTCTCTCGTGTCAATTCAACCTCTTTCCACCACACTCTGGTGGAAAGGGTTAGAAAACTCGTGGTCAGAATTGATTCAGGATTCGGCAGAGAGAGAAGGAGAAAGAGAGAGAAGTGATGCGGAGAACCGGGGCGGCGGGAATGCGAATGAATAGCGGAGGCAGGGGGTGTGACATGAAAAGGGCGGCGGAGCTAAAGCCGGGTCCAGAAGTGGAGACACTAACGCTACTAATATGCAAATCTTATTATTGGATTTATTCGTTAGCCTCGCGACGAGTCTAAAATACTCGTATGGTCTTCTTTCTTTCTCCTGATTTTCCTGCCCTGAGATGTCGTTCTTCCACATATCTTACATCTTGTTAATCCGAGTTAATAGCATGAATTAAATAGATTATATTTCCTTTACCTGTAGAACATCGCAAAATCGTGATATAATTCAATTTCGCAGGCAAGTGGTTCTGATAGAGGCTCGTTCACCGATAGGCGCCATTTTGAAAATTCGCTCAATATAACAACCCTCTTTTGCTTATCTGATATCTTTCTCCATTCTTATTTCGTAAATATCTACACATATACTTTGCACATTTTCGATTTTCATTGCGATTATACTATGATCTGATTCGAAGTTAGTTTAATCGCAAATTCTTCGGAAGGATTTTGATGTGAAAGAGGAAGCTAAGGGATGAAGAGACGTATGATCGAATTATGATCGTTGGATAGTTTGAAACTGGTTGACAGTTCACGTCGAAGTGCGTTCTAACTCAGCTATCGGTTGAAGGTGCTTACCCTGTTCAAGGACATTACTGATACTTCATTATCCGATATTGGAAATTAATAGCAAATGGGGAAGGGTAAGTGTTCAACGCCTTCCCTTTAAGTGCTCGTACGTTAATAGCAACCATATAACAAGCTGCCAATTAAAGCCGAGCTGTCTTTACAGGATTATGATTCATTAATTGTCAGTGATTATTATATTGGATCAATATAGAGAATGTAAGCAACTTTCTCTGATCGAAACAATCTCTATTCATGTATTGTCCAACGTAATCAATTAGAATCTAATTTTTTGGAAGTAAAACTCTATTTAATGTAATTAAATTATTTGTATAATTGATTTTAATGTACCTTTTCATAATATTACAAATATTAATTAATATATATAAATTAACGTGGTATTTACTAAATATAATCAACAAAATGATTTTTCGTAAAGGATTAATCATATTTTTAAGTTGTAAGGGAAATAATTTGGCATTTGCCGCGTTTGTTTAATGATGAGCAGTAGATTGAACTTTTGATTCTCGACGTGTGCAACACTCCTTCCGACGATTGAGTAGCGGCAGTAATATATTTGGCAGCATTGGGCAGCAGGCCGGAAATTTTATCTCGGTATCGCTAGAAAGTAGAGACATTGATGCTACAAAGAAAGAAAAAGAGAGAGGTGATAAAAACGAAAAATGGGATAAAATTGAATTGCTGCGCGGAAACGAATGCAAGAGCGGATGAGCGAAAACGAGCCGGAAAGTATGGGAGTATCAAGGAGGAATGAAAGATCGGGTAAGTGCTGCTCATCTCTCGTCCTTCTCTGGAAGGCATCTCGCCGCGAATGAATCGCACTTCATGCCGATGAGTAACCCATTACATCCCGCTTCCGGGCTGCCGAATAACTCGAATGAACTCGGTCTCAAGAGAAGAGAGATTGGCAGAACCATCAAGACGCGAGCTAACTAACGAATCAAGACGTAGATACGCGTGAGACGGCAGAAAAGATTCGTGCGAATAAATGTGATGGAGTCGTGAGTATTTCATTGTGTTAACGCGGAGTAAATTCTACGTCATTTTGTAAGATATTACGAACATTTTAAGTATCTATATTAATAGTGAATGCAAGAAATTCCAAAAAATTCTGTTATTATTAATTCTCTCAGATTTTCTCATTTATCATCTATCATTTCTCTGATTTAATTTTCGACTTTATTTAATTATATTCTCAGATTGTTTATTCTATAATAGAACGTCAATTGTATTATTTTATTATGAATAAAGCACATGAAGTGTGTATATTACGTAATAATATTCTTTCTTCAAAGGAGAAAATTAATTTGTCTAATTGGAGAAATATCTTATTTTTCATGCTACGTACGCACCGTTAATTATTTTCGTAATAATTATTCGTTATACTGTTAATTACCTGTGTCACTAACTATTAACACGCGCATAATTACTTATTACAACAGTAATTAGATACGGCTGCAAAATTAATCGTCAATTAAAATTTACATATAGATGTCATGCCGATGGATATTGCACACTTGCGAACTAGAAACTCTTCATTAAAGTATTCGTAGCATCGTAGCCTCATGATTGATTTCATCAGCCTGAAATTCTCATTAATGTTAAATTAATAATATCTCGATAATATATTAACTATTAAATGGCTCGCTATAATTAATTAAAAACAATTATATTATATCTATTACTATCCCTGCGTTATAATATAATGTGTTGCGATAAAAAGGAAGGCCATACATCTCAAATGGTATACATCTCAAAGCACTACACTTCAAGCTTCAGGATGTCCTGAGATCGTTTACCTAGTAGTAGGCACTTAAGTTTCGATGGACTTCCCTTGGTAGATCGACCGTGCACTTTCGCCCGGGTAAAACCGCAGCTAGGTTCGGAATTACAATTATTTATGACTCTGAGATCTAACCGAAAGTTTCCGGTCCATAACATAATCGCTATTGAAGTCAATCTTTTTATAACCTCGCAATTTATATAAATTTATATAATTTTACTTTTATAGTTTTAAAAGAAAATCGAGGTAAAAGATAGCAACGTTGATTTTAAAACACGAATCATTTCTATTAGCACATTTATTTTAACACAACATTGATTTAATATTGATCTACTATATCTTTAATTGCACGCCAATGTTTAATCAATGTATCGCCAACAAATTATTAGATATTAGGGATGCAGTAAAAAAAAAACAATCAATTATTATTATCTATTATTATATTTAAATTATAGCAGTAATATTATTATATATTGAAAGTATCTTTCAAAATTTACATGTAATAGTATTTAATTCTCATTTAACGACATTTTTTTTATATTTTGAACATTTTGTCGGAATGTAATGTGCTCTTCAAATATGTAAGGACACATATAAAAGGCGTGGTATAAATGTTGAAACTAGTTCGTGCACGCGCGGTCGGCGTCTTCGAAAAATGCTGTTCTTCAACTTCTGCCGCGGTTTTATTCCACCGTCTTGCGGCACGTGATATGTGCTTGGCCATTGCAAGACTATCTGACTTGGGTGCCACGTCTTCCTCGAAATATATAGTTAATTCAGAAAAGTAACACTTCAAAATTGATGCAACTCGTGAGGGAACGTATAGTACCCACTTTTGTCAATTGCGCACATATATGGTACATAATATGTCGACAACTGCCGCACTAACATATTTAATTCTTCGTTGATATACTGGGTGTGAACCATTCACAAAATTATTTTAACTATCTGAAACTTAATTTTCTTTTATTTTGTAGAACAAAAATACAATGTTTATAAAAAAATCTCTGTTTTTTCAGTTCCCAAAATAGCCTACATTTAATATGCAAAATAAATACCCTTTATCCAAAACCAACTTAAAAACTAATTTTTTTTTCAAAATATCTTATTTGAACAACAAAAGTTCTTCTGTAAAGTTTTAACTTTTAATATTGAATTTTAAAAAAATTTTCAACAATTTTTCAAAGACTCGTTTTTTCTCTATTTATTAACTCAAGAATTTTTTTAACAAAAAACTGTAATGAAATTTCAATCAAAAACTATTGGAATGTATTCTACAGACCTTGAAATTGACCCATAATTTTTTTCATATTGATTGGATTTTTTAAATAAGAATGTTGTTAAACATTGCTTTGGATGTGAACCACTCAGTGTCAAAAGGCGATCGAAAAAATAAGTGTGTCAACGAAAGGTTAATTCAATTTCGAGTGATGGCTTATTTAATTCTTAGATTCGTCAGATCTAACAAAGAAAGAGTATGGCATTGAAAAGTACTCGATCTTGAACAAACTTGGTGATAATATAGTGCATTTTCAACAACTGACGTGTGTCAAGCAGTAAGACACACTAATATTACTAAAAAATAAACAGGAAAATCGTGTAATTTCGATAATATATCAAAATTACATGAATAATTTTTTAGACAATTAAAATCATTTATAAATGTAACAAGGAAATAAATAATAATATAATAATTATATGAAAAGTTGAACATATAAAAAAAAAAAGAACTGGCAATCTGTGCACTCTGAATCTATAAACTCACTGCCGCTGGAACTACCTTTTTCGATCTAACACTCTCCCAACTGAGCTACTTCGGCTCATTTACCGGAACTAATGGATGATCTGTAGATATATAGAGCAACTATTAAGGAACTTAAGCGACGTCAGAATTTCTAATTTCGATTTTTTTGTTTATTTTTAAGTAGTGTTTTACTGCTTGGCACACATCAATATTAAAGATGCATTATCCTAATTTTATCAAATTTGATAAAAATTGGTGACTCCAACAAAATTATTTATTATTATTTAATAATTTAAAAATTATTTGCGATTTATTATTTCGATTAAAACAATTGGATCACAAAGTAATGATTATATTTTGATTAAAGCTTAACTATGGAGAAAAAATATTATTATATATATTATTTTAGATAAAAGTTTCGGGAAAGATATTCTAAAGAAATGAGTAAAAAAATTTTTGGTCGTACTGTCATGACACAATTTACTGTCCCTATAAAAGCAGGCTGAAAGCAGTATGTGAACATCGAGAAAATTAGCAATCTGGTTCACGTGCGTAAAAACCCGGACATCGTACGGCTACGGTGAAAGTAGTTTGCTAACATCAATTTTCCACTTTATGGAGTTTCGTTACTTACCGTGCGCGGTCGGTTATGTGTGCGTTTTACCTGTTGCCAACCCTTAGATGGATTGAAACTACTGTAGGCTGCATCGTCGCGCAATCGAATTCCGGTTGCATTGACGTGCGTGGACCGAACAATTACTTCGGGATTCTATCAATGCTGCCGGCGTGTTATCAAGTTACAACCTGATAACTATGCGATATAGTAGTGCGACCGTAAACCGGTAACTTTCACGGGAAACTTGCACGATATCATAGATACACCCACACGAATAATTCTGTGTCAATTGAAATGGCTTGCGTTCACAGAATTAATAATTGATGTAACTTATTCAGCGGTCGCTTCATTCTACTCACACTTGGTTAGAACTAAATCTATAAAATTAAGTTCCGACAATGGAATATCTTGAATAAGAATGAGAAAATGATTACTCTTATGTTAATCTAATATTTAATGATATTGGTATTGAAGTTAAATGTGCTAGAGTCTAATTATAGTCTAATTATTAAAATAAATCAAGAAATTACTTCATTATAGTTCAGAAAAATTTAATTTTTTTTTCAATAACAATAAATTAACTTAGACCCTTTTATCAATATAACAATATGTTAATCTCTAGATCGTTGTATAAATGAAATGAAGAAAAAGTCAATGTTGTCAGAGCTAGTTCTTGGTGCCTAATAATATTTTTTATATGTAAATTTTAAATACAACGTTCATTATATAAACTGCGCGCTGTCGGACTTGAAATGCATCATAAACCGAAGTTGAAATATTAACATCATAATTAAATTGATCATCGATTTGATGATATTACTAGCATCTTAAATACATATAATTTAATTTTAAATGATAAACATAGATGCTGGGAAATGTATTTATGTTCCAGAATTATTCGCGCACGCATACTACTTTCACACGATATATACATATAATTTACGTATAGAGAACGGAACGTGTATGTATGTGTTCATTTAAAGTGCATTCTTTGTACTTGCATGTGTACGTGCTTGTGTTTATGTTCATGTGCATTCATGCATACGCACAAACAAGCAAGTAGTGCGAATGTGGGGCCACTCCGGAATTAGACCATGTAAGGAACGGTTGATGGGCGCGTCTCGGTAGTCGGCAAACTAGCCGGTTTTATGGGACGATGGTTTTACGAGCGCATCTGGTCCATCCACCACTCTCTAACATCCTCCGATTCGTGCGGAGCCGGGAAAGGGTACGTGAATAGCCTCCGGTATCCTCTCACCGACGTTATCCTCTGGAACCATGCCCCTACCGGGTTCACAGACGACGAGCTCGGGGTCACGCTCGGAGCTTTTCTTCGGCGAGCATTTACCGCGCGTTTCTGATCAGCCTAAGAGAGTTTCTGGTGGTGACGGCGAATCCGTCGTGGTTTTACATCGTGAAAGTCTTTAAGGAGGAACTATTCGTGCGGCTTGTTTGTGCTGCACTCACTAAAAGCTTTGCTCACGCATCATCAAAGAGGATCGATACGTGGTTCAATAAGTAGCTGTCAAAAGTAAAGTGATTACGTTAACGAAAGTAAATTTTGAAAGATATAGAAAAATAATTTTATATAAATATTATTATTCTATATAGAAGTTGCGATGTTTGATTATTTTGTTCGAAAGACTTTACGTTGACAAACTGAAACAAATACTTTGGCTTTTACTTTTCGCAGTTTTCGCGACAGGTAATGTTTAATCAAACAGGCACACCGCGCCGTCGTGTCTCTATGAAGAAGTTTATGGAAGAAAGTTTAGCAAGAAGAATCCCGATATAATAACGTAAATTGATTGGAATCTCATGCAATTTCAGGCCTTGTTATTATGCGTTATAATTAACCAAAAATTAATCATAAGTGTTCATAATTCTTAGGTATATTTTTATGAATATCGACGGCAGCAAACCGTAAAAATTTGCAAAAATATTAGGAAAAAATGTCTTGAAAAATTTTTCTTTGAAAAGATTGTTTATATATTTAATATTTTCTCTCTCTTTCAAAATGTTTTTTTTTAATGAAAGTTAATGAAAGGACACAAAAAAAATATAATATATAATATAAAATTACAAGAATATATCTCATGTAACACAATTACATGAGGTTACAATATCTTTTCTGGAATAAAATACAAAAGTTGCTATGGCTTACGCTCCTCGATCCTTGAAACGTCCCGAGACGTTCTCGATAAGAGATTGCCGACTACGCCGAATAGTGGATGGACAAGGGCTATAACATCAGATAACCGTCCGTCCATTGTCAGTAGTCTCCATCGACACTAAGACACCTTTACATCCGATGGTATAACAATTGAAGACGAGAGCAACGAGAGTCTCTGCCCTGACATAAAAGAAAGAAATTTTCCTTTGGAGTATTTATATGACAGGTTTGAGAGCAGAGTTCAAGATGATAGAACGTTATCACGCCCTTTTGAGAATAGTTGGATCGGCCAGCTCGTAAGCGACTTCTACACGAGAGATCAGACGTCGGGGATAAGCTATATTTCGAGATATATGCGTGCGTACATACGCATGTGTGTTGGTGTCGACTGACAAGGCGAGTCAGTTTGTGAAACCGAGAGGACATAAAGGAGATTGGACGAGAACGCGTGGCACGCGCGTAAACCTCCATATCTGTCTCATTGATACCAATATCCAATTACTTTTTCGTTATGCAACCTCCGAAACTGGCGTTCCTTGCATATGTGCACGTGTGTTTTCCTCGTAAGAGCATCGCGCGTAACTGGAAATTGTTGTTTCGCTGAAACTCTCACCTGATAGAATTCTGATAGCGTCGCAAACGATTGGAGTTTTGCGTTATTGGCGTTTTTCTCTTTCACAATTTCGGTCTCTTGTAGTGTATACCTAAAGAGATACAGAAAAGAAATTGCGATTGTTATTGTGGAAAGTCTACATGCGCAAATAAGAAATACCGCGTCTTATAAAAAAAAAAAAAAATCTTAATTTTTTAAAAAAATAATGTTGATCCATCTTTCATGTCATATATCAATATATAAAAGATACAAGATTTCTTGAAAAAGGAAGGAAGAAATAGAAATTATGGTTACTAAAAAGATGTTAAGAAACTATTTTTTATATTGTAGAAATTCTTAATCGTAGTCCCCAGAAGTACGAATTCCGTTTGAAACGTAATCCATACATTCTTTATTCCAGCTAAGTGTAGCATGGCGCAACCCCGTTAAAACTTAAAATTACTCGTCCGCTACATAGTTAGAGCCTTTACAAGATTGTCTGCATAATTCATGAATAATGTTGCCCCGATAAGTCCGGGGAATTACAACTTTCGCTAATTCCAATATTACGCGAGAAACTTCCATCTCTTTGATGGATCCTATATCTTATTTTTCCTTCGTTCCATTCCCTTTAACTACGCCATGCAATAATATTCCGATATTGTAATTTATGCATTGGTAAGGCTGAATTATTTTTTTCCGTTAAAGAACATTTTTTGCTTGTCATCCTAAATTCTGCTAATACGTATAATCAAGCTACATTGAAAATCGATCAACGCGACAGTATGGAATTACGATGACATCGATGTCGAGCGTTATACATCGCAATGTGTGCACTAATGAAAGCTAATAACGGTTCAATAGTTCGTGGATTGCCATCAAAGACTTGTCGACGTATCTTTGATGCTTTTGTAATCGACAGATCGAGGCTCATATCGTATCGAGTCGTGCTTTATGTCGTCGAAAAGACGAAATCGGTGCTGCGTGTTTGAAACAATCCGTACCAAAGCTAGGTCCATAGAAGTCGACATGTTAAATGTCTGTCTCTCAAAACGTTCACCGTGTCGACTTGGGCGATTGACGTTTGAAATTCGACGCGTTGCACCGGTCGTCGTGCATTTCGTCATCCGTTTGGGTAAATCGTCGCGTTTGAATCAATTCGTCGCGCTTGCATATTCTCAGCGATGCCGAAAGATGTACGATGTCAGAGCGCAAAATCTGGTTCATTTAATGCTCGCGAGTTTCTGATTTATTCCGGTTTACTCCAGGCGCTGCTTATTCTATTTAATAATGAAAAACAAGTTAAGAAATGCTCTGTTCCTAATTATGTCTATCTAAGAATTGAAAGAGTGAATGACTAATTTTTATTTCTATATGAAATTCGTTAAATTAACAAATTTGATGTGTCGAAGTAAAAATTATTAATGCATATTGTATTTCAGTGAACATCTTCGTAGCTTACTTTAATTGTTACAAATATTTTTAAACAAGTATTAATATTAATTTAAATCCTAAAAAATAGATGTTTATCAATTCCAAATTTTTTAATATCTTCTCATTGAATATATTATTTAAAATAATATACAAACATGATCTACAATAAGTTGCAAACGCACCGTCGCTAGTCGCAATGCTTCGCAACAACTGCTTATCAGAAGCATCAATAATAATCAGTGATGTTTCTCATTGGTTGCCATGTTAATTAGACCATCCCTTAGTGTCACTTATTCAGAATTAATTAACCTACATCTTTACGCTGTATAAAACAAAAATTTTATCAAAATTTTTTATCAAAATCATAGAATGGAGAACAGCGCGAGTTGAAATATTTTCTAAACGATCGTGTGGTTTGCGTTACCGGGTCGATGCCAACGTTCGTGGAAATGTCGATCGCGAAATGACACATCGATTTTGACCGCAAAAAGATTGCAGAATGGCTATCGGTCACTTTTTCTCTCCCTCACCCGTGTTTCCCTTGCGACCGGACCAGGTGTTTTCCGTCACGTTTGGCGGCGCGCACAATCGCGGAATACGCGAGCACAGGCGATGGCCGCAAAGGCCGACGTTCTCGCTGGCCGTCAGCCGCGTGACGGATATGATATTGCCGGAAATAGGTACGCGATTTCCCGTGCGATCCATGCGCGCGTAATGCCGAATACAAATGGGATATGGATATATCCGAAGCGGCTACGCGGCCGGCGGTGAATTATACACAGCGCAGGATTTGGTTGTGCGAAAGCGAGGATCAGTCGCTGCGATGCCAATAGCGTAAGCAGATTTTACGTCAGCACTAGTTACTTATCGAATCTGCATCGATTGATCATCATTTACACGATTGCGTTTATAGTGGTTATATGGAGATGGCACTAAAACGATTAATTATCCTTGACACGATGATTTCTCATTTTTCAAAGATAAATTTTTTTTATTAAAAAATGAATATTAATATAATTAATAAAGTATGAAATTTCATATGAAATTCTCTGAAAATATAGGTATTTTAAGTTACATAATTATCATTTGGCAAATGTTTATGTTAAAATTAATAATGAGAGAGATTTTAATATTATGTAAACATATATGATTTATCTATGTGTTCAACGATTCCTCAATAAATCTTATAATTTTATTAGTCTATAAATCGATGTTATAAAAATAAAAATATTTTTTTAATTAATTCTATGTTGGACAATATAAGAGTTTGTATTATTTCTTGTTATCGTTATTCTACCGATTAGAATGGCTATAACTTTCGGTCTGATCAATGGTTGAGTAACGCTACTGATAGTAATGTAAATGCTGCGTGCATAAATAATCAGATATGTTTTATAAATTTTGCACTTTCGATCTTATAGAGAGAAAACTAACACATGTTCAGAATTGTTATTAAAAGAGACGGAATCGTATTATATAAAAGAATTAAAAAATATTAATCTGCTGCGCGACAGTTTTAAACGAAGAGTAATTTTTTCTCAATAATCTTATCATAAAAGCGTATATAGTTAATAATAACTACACTTTCATTATTAAAAAGGATACAATTACACATATCTAAAAAAAACAATATTTAACATTTAAATAAAACGTTAACACATTTAACGTAAATAATAATAATGAAAAATTGTGGTGCAAGATATATAAACTTAATAAGTCTGTGTGTGAAGAAAAATTTATCGTTATTGTCATCACTATGGCTTTGTAAAGGATTAAGTAATCAACGCGCGAATGGGTGAGGATGACTATCGATTACGCAGTTGATAAAAATTGCTTTCAGTTTATTCGGTATGAATGCACGATTTGTGTATTCATTGCTGTATCACTATTGCTCGATTCAGCGTCGAAAAATTTGTCGAACGATATTTCAGAGATATTACAATGAAACGGAAATTCTCTCCCATGCCATTATATTGTAGATTTATGATCAAATATTTTTATAATTGAGGTCCGCCAAGTTATATATCTATATAGCACACAAATTCGATAACGCATGCAATTTGAATTTCAAATACAAAACCGAATTTGAGGAAGTTGTCGGCGATGCTTTGCGAAATATATCTCCGTGTGTAAACAGATAGATTTACTATTTTACATTCTCTAACTTCCCCATTGATACATTAAATAACTTTCCATCATGATTCTACTCATGAATATGTTAAATACTTTACATATTCTCAATTACAGACAAAGTCCGTTAAATTTTATTTGTGGCTGTGAGAGAAAATGTTTCTAATGTAAAATCAAATGGATTTTACATTTGATTTTACTTCCCCTTTTACATTAAAAGCTGTTCAATTAAATCAACATTATGGAAAAGATATATATTATCGAGGTATATTACTGTTTCGAACGTCGAATGATTGCGCGTCAAATAAGCGGCGTTTAACAATTGCATCTTTCGTGGATTTATTTGTTTTACAAAGCCATCAACCGGTCTATTATCGTTCTACTGGTTAGTGTGTATGCCGGTCATATCCGCGTTTGCACAAAGGGGACATTTTGCTGTAACGGAGAACATGTCAAAGACCCGTCGTGCGCTGTCGCTCCGACTTGTGTGATCGTGTAAATGTCTGACATGACTATATATGTACATACGTATACAATTGTTGCATACTCTCTCTCTCTCTCTCTCTCTCTCTCTCTCTCTCTCTCTCTCTCTATTTCTCTTTCCTCTCCTCTGTCTGTATTCGCCTGTAGTTTCCCGTTATAGGATACACGATTGGTCTACAAAGGCCTTTACAAGAGGAAGGCGAACGGGCCCAAGATTGTCGAAATCGTACGCGATGTCATGGTTAATGGTTCTCTATGGCAATGTCAAACGGCTTGACGTAAAGGGTAATTGTAACGCTTATCGCGACAATCGTTTTTGTTAATTTAATCGATGCAAAACATTAATTTCAAATGGCAATTTAACAGGCGACCGGTGAAATTTATAATCGAAATATGGCTTATTATATCTCAATTATGTATCAGAAAAAATTAATTTTATTAATTGCATTCGTTAATATATTTTTCTTCTCTGTATTTTCCCTTTATAATACTTCGTAAACAATTAGCTTAAAAAATATATTAATGTTTCGATTAGGAGAGAATATCGGATAGCACATGTAATAAATAGGATTTAAGATTCAAGACTGCTTGAATTTATCTGAAAACCCGACACAATGAATAATTATGCGCATCAAAATATTTCATTTTCCAACATGATTAGCACCATTACGCGAAATCAATTCTGCGACCATAAAACTGATCATATTGAGCATGCAGTTATGCGAAAATATAACAAATCTATTTAATGTTAACTAATTTAAAGAGCTTTCAACTGTAAGTAATTTGTAAAGAGCTTTTAATTATAGTAATTATTCAAAAAGTTTCAATAAAAATGATTTGAATAACTATAATTTAAATCATTTTTTTTGTAATTTTAACCATTTTTATATTAACTATATTTATAGTCATTTTCAATTGCTAACTATATTGGTTGATAGAATTATACACATATAGTTATTATTACTAAACTATAGCAGTATTATATCTTAATCATAATTAGTAATATGTAATTATAGTTACAAATACCAAATAGTTTTTCTATCATGTATGACAAACAATCTTTGAAAATAGAACTATTAACTATTATTCTTTCTCTAAGTGATCGGTGATCATGCATGGGGAAAGCTCTACGAATTAATAAGATGATATAATATAATTGATCGAATCCCTATCCGCGGGAGAGAACTTTTATTATTCTCGAACGTATCGTCATGACTTCGTCCACCGTGATTTCGCTCCCACCTTGACTTTCTTGCGAATCTTCATTACGTACGCACTGAACTATGAACAGCTTCTGAAAGTTAAAGCCACTTATCGACGACGGCGGCGGCATATCTCCGGCGGGTTTAATCTACCCTGGAATCTGAGTTCGTCGGGAAAACCGTGCGCAGAACAGAAAGAGAGAGAGAGAGACCAAGCTACTGCCGGCGGCCGATTACCATCCGGGAATGTTTATTAAATCCTACGATTCTTTCCGGCAGTTCCTTTCATTTATCCGGTTAAAAGTTCGACTCGGTTGTCGATCGGATTGCGCTCTCTCAGCTTCTCTATTGATTCTCCGCGTACATATATATCATCGATCTCTTTCATTAACTTCCGCAATTCGCACGACATCCTTTCGAGCAAACTCGAGTTATCAGAATTGCATTTCCGTGAGAAATTTTATGGAATTTATGTCATTCTGTACCTTTCGGAAATATTTGTATTTTAGAAATTTTATGAAATTGTTTGTTCCATCTTTATATTTTTTTAATTAATTATTATAACCATCTCATCACTTGTCTTGTTTCTTTTTTCATCGGCAATATGAGAAAAGAGCAAATACTTTATAAATAATTAGTTGCTAATAAAATCAGATGTTAGAAAATATGTACGAAATATCGCAGATGTCTGCAGTTATAGAAAATATGTTTCTCTATATTTTGCTACGGGATTATAAATAAGATAATTAAATTTTCGCTATTAATTTCTGCTCCTTCACGTGCGCACGTGCCGTTCTCGAGGCAATTTTACCGTTTATTCCGATAGTCCCGGCGCGACCATTCATTGACGTCCGCGCTCATGCCAAACCGGCAGTCGCTTCGGCCGACTGCACAATCTATGAAAGCGACCGGCGGAATTTCATTAGCATTGAACGCCACCGGTCGAACTGTCCAAGTCGGCTGCTTGTCCAAGTCTCCATCTTTCTCTCTCATACTCCTTCCTTGCGGTGTATCCGCCTATCCATTTGGAAATGTCTCGCTTACAAGTACGCGCTACTACGACAAACTTTAAAAAGTTTAGATGTTATTTTTTCATAAACGTTTTTTTATCTAGCATTGCGAAAAACATTAGAATTTTTAACGCTATCTCAAAGAAATCTAAGTAAAAATTTAGATTTATACCTTTAAACCAACTTTTTTAATTGAAATTATTTTTATATTTTTGATTAAACATTGATAATACATTTTTGACGATATATATATATATATATAAAATACCTTAGGACACAGGTCATCTATTACCTGCCTGAAGCAATCCAACCACGAGGGACGCGCAGGTGGAATGGTAGTAATGCGACATCGAATTATTCGTGGGATATCGCTCTCCCTCTCTATGCATCCTGCATGTAATCCTCTGTAATCGTGCATATAGTTAATGGGACATTAGAGATATAGGCGTCGCTTTATCGAAATCTGGTGTCCTAGATCATTCTTGGACACTTCAATCAGATTCGTAATTCATGTTTCAATTTTCATGAATTTCCAGAACAGAGATGCATGTGATAGAAATTTCAGATTAAATCCTGCGTTCTTAGAAAAGTTTACATTTACGATGTTCAAATAATAAAATTAAAATTTTTTAAAAATAGCTTATGACTTAATGAAAATTTATTATACTCATTGCTTTTTTTATTAACCAATAGTTTTGATTGATATTTGAGTGCAAATGAAATTATTATACTTTAATCAATGAACGTTTTTAAATTTGAATGTTCTTAATATTATAGTAATCGACACTTATAGGAATTATTTATTCAAATCGTTTATTTAAATGACATCTTCAAAAAAATTAAAAATTTATTTAAAATATTATTTGTGATACGAAATATTTGCATAATATCTTTAAGAAAACACAATATCCGAATGATGTTATATAATATCACATACATTAATAACGATTCTACAGTAAATAATTGATTAATAATTTAAAAAATAAGCAAGAAATTGATCGACTTGATTGGCTTAGTGGGTAAACAAGAGGAAGGGGTTTCACGTTATCATATATTCGCGATAATACGTCGTATTTACTGATCAATGCCAATAAGCATAGCACGATTTGTCAGTCATGAAATATGATCAAATCCCATATTCGTGTTTATATTCAGTTTGCTTTGTTAATATATTATGTGTTAATATATTATAATAATATTTCTTTATTATATTAAAAATCTTTGTGAAGAAATTTAAGGAAAATTTAAATATAAACATATTTATAAGTAGGTTTACGATTTTTTTTATTAAATACAGCATTTAAAATTTTGTACAAAAATTGATATTACATAAACATAATAACGAATTAATAATTTTTAACATTATTGACTTTTCGTAAAAAAGAGATAAAATTAAGAGATAATTTATCTTTCGTAAAAGAGATATAAATAAGAGATAGTTAATCTTTTGTATAGTCAAGTTCTTAAGCGCCTTTTCGGTATGGTACACCAGATTTTCTTTTTCCAATACTTTTTTAATGCTTTTTCCATTGCTTATAATATGCTTTTTATTAGTAATATATACATTTGCTTGGTACTATTATGTTTCTTAATGTCTGACGTTTTATACATATAATTGGAAAAAAATTCATCATTTACAATATTTTTATAATTTTTCATCTTTATATAAAGATTATAAGCAATCGATTTAAATTCAGATTTATATTTTATGATATTATTCTTGTAAAACAAAGCCGTTTTAAAAATCAAATATTTTAATCTTTATTATCTAATTTATTGTAGACTAATTATTCTCATTAGTTGTAGATTATCGATTTTGAGTCGATAAGACGTGGCTCAATCATCGACTCTCACAAAGTTTGTTCCGTACTTTTATATTATAAATGAACTACCTTGAGTGCGTAGAGACACTCGGTACTCTCGGTACTCCATAATATGCATCGAAGGATGCGATGTACGAAGGAGTTTGCGACGAAATATAATGGTCGAAATTCGATCAAATTTTCTGGATAGTTGGCGAATCTATTGCGTTGAGCTCTTTACAGTTGATCAGCGGATAGCGAAAAGATCTAATTTGCTGTGTGACACAAATAGAGGAAAGAGAGAAAGAGTAACATGTACGCTCGTGTCACCCTCCTTCCTTCACATATGTACGTGCACATGTAGAAAATTGAAACGGATTTGTCAATAAGAAATAAGAAATACCAAAGGAACAATTAGACTATTTTAAGATTTTTATTAGATAATTTTTTTATATTACGTATAAAAAATTAGATCATATAAAAATTAAAATTTTTAACATTGTTAAAATAAATTATTTATTGCACAAGAAATAAAAACAAATTAAATGAGATTTCTATCGAATTGAGATTGGTTTTAATCAATCTATATATAATATATATCTAATTATCTAATACATCTGATGTTGACTCTTGTTTCCTTCATAATTTCATTTTGAAACAACGCTTTCCGTGAATATAAAACTTTGGTAAATCTATGAAGATGAAGCTTACGCTGCACTACATAAATACTATGCGCACAGATACTCGATGGATAAAACGGCTCTGTTGAGAGGGGATTGGTTGTGGAGGCAGGGTGGACGTTGTCAGTGCAGTGTCCTATCCAGCGCCCATTTCCAAAGTCCATTACGGATTCCGTGGAATTATGCCGATTAGCCCGGGATCCCGGAATTTACACCGGACTAACGCTCAATACTAGTCGCCGTGGCGAAATCTCATCTCGTGGAAATAATTAAAACCCGCACACACCCATCCGTGCCGCGCGGATTTGTCTCTGTCACTCCTCCCGTTAACTCGCTCTCTTGCCGACTACTTGTCGCGCTCCGATCTCGGCGTCGTTGTCCTCGGTGGGCATCGTTTGCCATGAATGAGTAAGAGGCGGATTATAAGCAACGAGAGACGAGAGATGAGAGAGAACGATCGCACGCCGCTATGGATACCGCGAATGCTAATCGCGAATCACGCGGCAAGTTAGAATCGTGGAGGAAAAATCGAGGACGTGGCGAAAAAAGGGATTCCTGGTGAATATCATGACGCTGTTTTTTGTAATTATCCCTCTGAGTGCACGCGATTTTAAGATCATTAAAAAACGCTCGTTAAGAACTTCTCTCTAGGATTTCTCTTTACTTGACAGATGCGTTTGAATTATGATCGTTAGTGGCAACTATTGGATTTAAGATTTTTTTTTGAAAATTATGCAAGTACGACTTAAATTTTGTAATAAATAATAAGAGATTATTGTAGTGTTGAGTATTTAGCAGCTAGTCTTTCTAGTTAATTTAATGACTAGTCTTTCTCATATATTATCTTGTTTTTTTTACAAGATGTCGGACGATAATTTGTTAAGTTTAAACAAAATTTTCACTTATCGAGGCTTAATTTAATTACGAGGAATGATTTCAACTTATTGCCAAATGAAGAAACAGATCAAGAAAGGAGGACACAAGACTGCGTTCAATTAGAATAAAAATAGCAAATCCATAGAATAATTAAAACACGTAATAAAACGAAACATCATGCTAACAAAAAGCGCACTTGTGGCCAGCGTTTTTTACGAGCAGAACACCAACTTGTTAATTAAAAGACAACCGGTGGAGCGCGAGGCTCGCTTATCGGTTTGCGAGCTTTAATACGTTCGCACGCACTAGCGAGCTTTTAATCGCCGACTTGCCGCGGCGATCTTCGATTCCATTTGCGGATAAAACCGATTGCAAAGTAATCGGATAACCGATCACAGGCGAGCGACGGCGACGCGGCCAATGCGCCGTGCGATCGGGATATTGATCAAATATTTAATATCGCCCAGGGATCTGCGCACGCGGGTAACGCATTCCAGGCACAATGAACGGTGCTCATTAGCAGCTGGTTCGTTATTCAAAGTTTGACGTGTTCGATCTCTGAAGTTTGCGCTGTCGAAGGAAGTCCGCGGACGCGGAGAATATTTCCCCGCTTCACTTTGGAAACAAACGAACTTTCACCGTGGATTTTTATATCCTTTTATGAGTCCCACTTATAGAAGCATTCCTTCTTGGAGTTTACGAGTAGCTTGAAACTATCCAAAACAATTTCTTCGACTTCACGCTTTCGGTACCTAATGTGTTGACATTTTCCCCGAACATTAACATTCATATATACATACAATTTGCCGCTGCGTATGCGTTCGCTGCATGCGAAAATTGTAAATTGAAACGAAAATGTAATAATGATATTATGCCTTACTAAGTTACGCTTACTAAGTTTCTCGCTCGAGTTACAGCATTCCGTAATATTTTTACATTTGTAAGACGCGCTTCACTATACATCGGTTTTCCATCAGCGATGCATCCTTTGCATTGTATTTTCGAGATTCAAGTCACTCAGCTGCCAGGACAGCGACATTAATCAATTTTATCATCGAGCGGTCGATTTCAGGCTGGATGCCGCATCAAAGGCTTGCGCAAATCCGATCAAACGGCGGTCCGCCCGTCCGCATTATATTAATTGGGCTCCGCACATAACACACAGCAATAACATTAGCGAAATAATATAATAACGCTATCGGCACTCGGCCACTAGGCTGACCGCCGTCGACATTATTTCATGACGTGAGGCAGCACAAACATATTTGCATAATATGTATACCACTATCACGCTTCCTTCTCTCCTCCGCAGCCTCCGCCCCAACTGGAAATTCGAAATACGGCTGTAATCAGCGAACGCCTTTCGTATCGATGATGCATCACAACACATGGAACGCGTGTAGCATGACGAACCAGCTTGATTGAAAGCTATTTCAATGTATGGGCTGTGTATCAGATCGTAGATACACGAAGTTATCTCGAGTATACTTTACCTTTGACGACGCCAAGATATAGTTTCTAGATATGCTTGAGTAGCCGATATTAATCATAATTTTTTTTCAATTTAAGAGACTCAAATAGGTTTGGTTACAAAAGTATACAATTCTAAATACGGTCGGGACGTAAAAACGAAGCTAGACATAACTACGCGAGACATTATTACCCTTTACTCTGCGAGGTCTTAAGGTACGTCACGACGCCGGTTTGGTTACTGTGCTTCACGCTTTATGAGTTTACACGCGCGGTAAGATTCGCGATAGAGCGCGGAGCTCACTTCGCTCCTCTTTACCTTGTCCGGGTTCTTCAGGTAATACCGTGCCCGTAATACCTGCTACTCTTGTGCCGTGCCGATAAATACCGAACTCCATGCTTATCATACGGAATAGATCACAGATCATGAGTACGGAATAAATACTAAAAATGAATTACAATGACTGTAATATTAGTTGCGTAACCTTAGATCTATAGAATTAAATGTAATGAAGAATCCTTTACCTCAGTCTTACTCCGATATCGTAGCAAGAGATCTTTCGAAATCGCTTTTTATTCCAATTAATACGAATGAATATTCATTGTCCTCCATTGGAATTACGCAGTTTTTTCCATTATCTTATGTCCGATGCTACCTTACGTATGTTTAAAATATCTTACTTCTTTCTATTCTCTGTACATAATTGTTATTATTTATTATTATTTTTATCAATAATAACACATTTGTTATTTATTATTTTTATTAATTATAATTAATATTTAATTATATACATACTATAATAATAATAAAATATTACAACAAACTTTATTATAATATTTTATTATTATTAATATATATATATATATATATATATATATATATATATATACATATAGTTAAAAGCATTCTACAATTATACAAGATATTCCAAAATTCACGATTTTATTATTACATCGAAAAAAACAGATTTGTTGAAGTATTTAAAAATTTAGCCAGATACAGATTTGAAAATAATTTTCTCGATCATCAAAATAATTATATAGAATGCTTAAACATCGATGATAAAAAGTTTTAACATTCTTCAACAATGTAACGTCCTACGTAATTATTTTGATGGTTCAAATAAAATTATTTTCAGATCTGTGTCTAAATTTGTAATACTTTAGCGAAATCATTCTTTTTGCATATCTAAATATTACTGGACATATCCTGAATAATTTTGCTAGTATCATTAAACGTGTGTAGCAACATGTAGATACGATTGGATATGTCGCTACCGTAAGCTATAAGGTCCCTTATTGCAGACTGTTAGATGAAATATAAAAAGTTTCATCAACGTTACTTCTGGGCGCGAGAGAAAGTTGGAACACGAAATATGAAGCCGGAATTATTTCGCACTAAACGTCGACGTCGCGCAATTATACACATACGCGGTTATGTCACTGTGCTTGAATCGTATACAATATCCGATATTTGAGTTTGTAACGATGAGTGATCTATTTTATGAAGGAAACAAGGGAATTGCAAATATCGAAGTAACGAAAAAATTTTTTAGTTTAATCTCTTAGTAGAAAAAAAAACGATCTGATTTTAATTTATCAAAAATTGTTTACACTCGAACATAGCACGAACAATTTTTTTAAATTTGTTTTATTATGCGTGTTTTTTACATTGTAAATTAAAAATGGGAATGATTGATGAGGCAATTATTGCTCTATTTCTAAGAAAATATTTTATTTACTTATTAGATGTATAGACTTGAGCGGAGAGGAGATATAATTTGAAAGGAGAAAACATAATATCCACGTATGTATGACAACTAAAAATTCAGTCTAATAAATAAATAAGTAAGCTGATAGATGATATGTCCGTAGAAGCTTTCCTTTTTTGCTGACATTCAGATTTATTTTTAGAAGATAAAAGATTAATTATATCAAAAAAATTGTATATGACAATATAAATAGAATAACAATTTTATATTTATCATGTGCTGATTTTGCATTGATTTCAACGTCAATTAATCGCAAATAAATTCTAAAAATATCATTTAGAGTCGTCATATATCTTTAAAGCAATCCCTTATCTCTGAGCCTGTACGTCAGCTTGAATTCCGGAAAATTACTTCGTGTTCGGGTCATCTTTGATGCGATCGTCTCTATGGATATCCATTTACAATGATATCGATAGACACGGCCTCTTGCTCGGCTCAGAACACATAGGACGTTGAACTATGTCTGCGATCTATATTGGTGGTTCTCTTTACACAACATATCTACTCTACAAGGAATTTATTGATTTGGAGATGTGTATCTTTATGTTGTTTATATAAAATATTAGTATAAATATCGTACTTCTAATGTTTATTAAAAAAAGAAAACATAACATTTTGTTACTTCCTATTTTGTCAATAATATTGCTTCGATTTTAGTTTACTAATATTTCTATCGGATATTGTATTACCAGCGAGAGAAAAGAACATAAATTATAAATTAAATATTCGATAATTTCTAGCATCTTGTAGTTTAGTTACTGGTCATTAGCGTCAAGTTTGAGGCTGTTTAGCAAGAGCTGACTTCGCTTGCACAGGAATATGCTTAAAACAATACCTGCTTACACGCATAATTGACGGCGTCAAAGTTTTCCTTTATTCTGTTGATGCGCACATGAATACAATCGATAAGAGTTGATTACATCCTTAGGGGAAACTTCCTCAATATACTGATAAAGTATTTGAAGAGCGTCTGATATATCTGCGAGAACGATAATATATCTTACACAGAATTATTATTTGCTAAATAATGATTAAAATTTCTGATAGAAAGATTATCGAAATGCAAAAGTTTAATATAAACATAGTTTGAATTTCAAAATATAATAAATAAATAAATGATACAAATATTTATACAAAATAATCTTTTCTATAATAGCGTTAAAGTTTATAATAATACTATTTACATTATTACGTGAATTCATAAAGGTCATATGAATTCTAATAATTATAAATTTGAGAATGAGCTCTAATATATACATTAATTAATGTAAAATTAATTTAGTTATCAATGTATCTGTCAATATGTTTATGATTTAGTAATTGACAAGTGATGCATTTATTTATACACGATTATCTAAATTTGCTTATTTATGTAATCACTTTTTCTGATTAAACACGCATTTACATTTTAGTAATTTTAAAATCTAACAATATGTGATAATTTTGTAAAGAAAAATCTTATAATTTAGATATATACATTTTTAAATTTAATAACATGAATATTATTAATAATTATACTTACTATTTTTGTAAAGTTGCCAAGGGTGTTTGCTAGATTTAACTGCGATCACATTCATAGAATTTCATTTTAACGATCCGAAGCGATGCACATGTGGCATCGCTTTGATATCGAAATCTATGTATCTGTTCAAATCGTTGTTTGTCCGCTGCAAAGTTTATCGGTTTCTCAGCAATTTCTCAAAGTTGCCGCTGTGTTCGAGCGCAGCAGCGTGTGCAGCATCATCTCTGCCCGCCTTCCTCCGTTCCTCGCCTTCTCTCGATTCCGTCGCAACCCCCGGCCTCTTCGCGACCCTGCGGAATTCCTTTGGAAACTTTCCGATATTCATATCTGCCCGCTACTACATCAAAAATTCCAAGCTCGCCCCGCTCAGCCTGCGAGAGTTCTCTCTCAGTTATAAAGGATTCGCAGCCACTTACAATATCAGCTCGTTCTTTCCCTACCATTTCATCCTCTCCTAGTATCCACCTCCTAGTATCCCTTTCCAATATGCCCTTTCGTTCCTTCTCTCTACTTTCTCTTTCTCTTTCCTTCTCTCTCTATTTATCTTCAATACTTCTAGTTCGTTCACCATCATCGATGTTCGAAAGGCCCTGCCTTCTTCGTCCTTTCTTCGCCTTACTATCAGCACTCGCCTTTGCACCACGGCTACGGTCACCTTTCTCGGCATTTTCTCGCTGATCTGGATTAACGAGGTAACTCTTTTTCTGTCGACTTCTCGGAGGAGTCCGAACTACGACCCATCCAGCTCGTTCGTGACTCGCCTCGAAACGAGGCTAGTATGTTCGTATCCGAAGAGAGACAGATCCTGCGGCTCACCCTCGTCGGCTGTCTGAGTACTTTCGATTCCTTGGTGGAATCCAATCGGGAATCTTGGAAAACAGCTTGGGTTATCACGAACTCATGTCTGTGATTATGTATGTGAACTGAAGATAATAAATTGTGTAATTGTGTATACACTCATATTAGGTTGTTCTTAAATTGAAAGTTAATCTTTTTTCTCAGCTATACATATTTTGACAAATCAAAGCATTCGCTATTTCTGAGATATTCTAAAAATATTCTGGAATTGCTTAGTACAAAAATATTTTCTCACTAAGAACCAAACAGGGAGAAAGAAAAAGTAATCATCGGATATTGTCTTAGCAGAAAGAGTGATTTAATTGGCGAGGTATTTAATATCGAAACTTAAGAGATTTTATAGACTTAAGCATCAAGAGCGTAGATTGGTAACAAAAGTTTGTTGTTCAATTAATTTGTAATGGATCTCGCTTAAACGGTAACTTAGCTAGAGACCTCATTATCAAGATACTTAAAGTTACAAAAAAGTTTCAACAAATTGGATGGTTTCACGCGAATTTTTGCCGAGAAGCGTAAGCTCTTGTATCTCGCATACGCGCACGTATCCCACTGTAATGAATGCCGAGTAGATTTATCGTTCCCGCGGAGCTCGTCGTCCTTAATTAATGACCGGCCGCGCGGAGCTCGTCGTTTCGTCGTGGATTAATTCGCCTCGAAGTGTCTACTAATTATCAATGGATTCGCGTTGCGCGTTCGTCACGGCATCGAAATTCCAGCTAGAGGTGCTGTACCGCAAATCCGCGAGTGCACGCTAGCACTAAGCGCGCGTATGCACGCGGATTTCTCGCTCTTGCGTATCCTGCGTGATCGCAGAAGCGAGAAACAGGATTGACAGGAAGGAGGAGAGAAGCGCGATCCGCGAACTCATTGAGCATGAACGGCCAATCGTTCGCGGCACGGAAACCGGTTGCGGTGTAAACGTCACGTTCCAGAGGGCGTCTACAATAGCTCATTAAATTGAATAATCATCGAGGGCCCGCAGGTACGCTGTACCTGCAATTTACTTGCTCATTGGGCGCTAAGCTCGAAAGCTCGCTCGAAAGCTCGCTTGTTGGATGTAACGTATCTGTTACCCGCGCCTCACATTACACTCATGCTCTTAATTTTGGACTACATTAATCCATAATCCAAAATCGAGAATAATAAGAATATTCTAATTTATCTTTCTTATTTTCATTAGCTATTTGCCATATTTTTGATTTCTTATTATATAATATTAGAAATTGATTTGTAATCTTTTTAATAATTATGATTGATATCAATTTTTAATAATGGTAATGATTTATCTCTAGAGAGAGAGAGAGAGAGAGAGAGAGAGAGAGAGAGAGAGACAGAATGCGATTACAATTTTTAACAGACTATTTCCAAGATTTTTAATAAATTTAACAAAATTTACGTTTTATATTTACCTTAAGTTAAAAAACTATACATAATAATAATGTAATAAAAATTAAATTAATTATTGTATAAATATGCAAATTAAGAAAATTTAATTAAAAATTTAAGAATAAAATGTGGTTTTTTTATATATGTATTCTTTACAATCCATATATTTAAAAATAAAATAAAGTATTGTAAGTTGATAATAGTTAATAACTATATGTTATATAAAAATGTTTTATATATATATATATATATATGTGACAATTTTGTATTAATTAAAAATTAAGTAAGCAGAACGTATAATAATTAGCAAATATGACGGTCATTATATTATTTCGACATAATCATTTTTTTCTTTTATACCTAGTATCTTTTTATTTATGTATGTACACAGTAGAAATACAAATTTTTAGCGATTCGCTAACGTGTAATCGTCTGCATAAAATATGCGACACGGAGTCACGTTCCAATTAATTCTCATAATAGTCATTAATTAGTCCCCGCAATTACGAGAGTCATATTCGAAATTGTAATCCCGATCGAAATTGAATACGCCAGACGTGCGCGAGTATGCGTGAGCGAATTGATATTAGCATCTCTGTGATATAAATTGTTTGTACAATTAAAAGTTCCACTACACCAACACGTATTATAATCAAAAAGTAGTTCTCTTCTCATAATCAATAACGTCGTTCAACATCATAATGTAATTACTATATCATAAGCAAAATTAAATCTTTAGCTAACATATTTCACTTTTAATCTATAATAAGATATCTAGGGTGGTTTTATAATTTTAATCTTATAAATTTATTATTTTTAAAATGATGATACTCTTATTCAAAGTTATTTATTTAAATGACAAGTTTCTTTCTCAAGCAATAAAAAGAAAGACAATTTCTAATTATATACTTACCTCATTTTAGAGAATATTAGAAACTAACAATCATAATAAAATAATTAATATTAATT